>WBZN01000630.1_pt1 | contig 25281 bp, 22 predicted proteins | sample 5204281 | NCBI WGS metagenome assembly WBZN01 (sample SAMN12344347, study PRJNA552823) | activated sludge metagenome | biome: Activated sludge suspended growth; feature: Nitrification reactor; material: Wastewater; isolation source: activated sludge from nitrification reactor of wastewater... | reverse complement strand
CCGATCCCGGCGTGCGGCGCCAGCACGCGGTCCTCCTTGATCGTCTGGGGGTCGTTGGTCTTGACCACGTCGAGCGCACCGGCGCCGACCAGCAGGAACGGGATCACCGTGTTGGTCGGGTTCGCCCGGAACTGCAGCACGAGGCTGCCGCGGTAGGCGAGGTTGTAGATGTCGAACACGAGGGTGCGCGACTCGCTCGGGATCACGCCGGCCTCGGCCTCGAGGCCGACCAGGTTACCGAAGTACACGCCGAGCCGGAGCCCGAACAGCGCCGAGTTCCGCTCGCTCGTGGCGGTGGGCGAGTCTTCGACACCGAGCCCGTTGTTGACGCTGAACACGTGAAGCCCGGCGGTGCCGCCGAACTCGACTCCCGCGTGGGCCACCGAACACATACAGACGATGGCGACCACGGCGCCGAAAAAGCGATTCATGGTCCGGTTGTCGTTCCAAGTGGGCGCGCGCGCAAGCGCTCCATTCACATAGTTTGGAGCAGCTTCACCCGCGCGGGACCGCGGCGAGCTTCTCCTCGACCATGATGTCCGCGACCTTGTAGGTCGGCGCCCCCATCTTCTTGGAGCGCTCGCAGATGTCGTAGATCGTGTCGTAGATCCCGAGCGTCTTGTCGCGCGAGGCTTTGACGTCGTAGCCCTTCACCTCCTGGGCGACGTTGATCAGCCCGCCGGCGTTGATCGCGTAGTCCGGCGCATAGAGGATGCCGCGCGCATGGAGATCGTCGCCGTGGCGGGTCTCCGCGAGCTGGTTGTTCGCGGCGCCGGCGACGATCCGCGCCCGCAGCTGCGGGACGGTGTGATCGTTGATCCCGGCGCCGAGCGCGCACGGGGCGAACACGTCGCACTCGACCTTCGGGATGTCGTCGATCGCGACGATCGAGGCACCGAACTCGCGCTGCGCTCGCTCGCTCTTGAGCTTGTCGATGTCGGCCACGGTGAGCTTGGCGCCCGCGGCGTGGAGCTCCTTGCACAGGTGATACCCGACGTGCCCCGTGCCCTGCACCGCGACATGCACGCCTTCGAGCCCGACCTTGCCGAGCTTGAACTTGACGCACGCCTCGATGCCGCGCCGCACGCCGAGCGCCGTGAACGGCGACGGATCGCCCGAACCACCGTGCGACGGATCGATGCCGGTGACGTGCTTGGTCGCGGTGTGCACGATCTCCATGTCCTCGAGGCCGGTGCCGCTGTCCTCGGCGGTGATGTAGTGCCCGCGCAGGTCCTCGATGAACCGGCCGAACGCCCGGAACAGCGCGACGCGATCGAAGTGCTGCTTGGGCCGGATGATCACGCTCTTGCCGCCACCGTGATCGAGGCCGGCGAGGGCGGCCTTGTAGGTCATCCCGCGCGCGAGCCGGAGCGCGTCGAGGTAGGCGGCCTCGTCCGTGTCGTACTCGATGAACCGGCAGCCACCGAGCGCTGGCCCGAGCCGCGAATCGTGGATCGCCACGATCGCCCGCAGCTGCGTCGCCTTGTCGAGGCGGAAGTGAACTTCGCCGAAATCGTACTGCGAGAGCTCGCCAAAGACATCCATCGCCGAACTTAGTAGTGCGGCGCGCGGGGCGTGTCTACCCGCCAGCGCAAGATCGCTCAGCGGCGCTGGACGGCGTCCGTGCGCTCGGGCGGGGCAGGGGGCGCGATCCAGCCCTCGAGCCTGCCGCGGACGCCGAGCAGCTCTTCGGTCACGCTCGCCCAGCACAGCTCGAGCACCCGGTCGATCTCGCCGACCGGTTCGCGCTCGAGCACGCGGACGCACGTCGCGAGATCGCCGACGACGACGAACCCGATCCGGTCCGCCGCCCGCTCGGTGGCGGCGAGCCAGGAGACGGCCGCGGTCATCGGGTGGACGCCGCGCTCGCGGATCCGCGTCCCGATCGTCTGCGCTTGCGCGAGCTCGACGGGATGCAGCGACGTCGTCATCCAGCGCGCCGCGTGGCTCGCGGTGTCTCCGGGAACGGCAGCCGCCAGCTCGACGATCTGCGCGAGCTCGCCGGCGCGCGGACATAGCAGGCGCGCGATCCGATCATTGCGGAGATCCGCGAGCTGGCGCGCGAGCAGGAAGGTGAGCTCGTCATCGGCGATCTTGTCGAGCGCGCGGCGCCCGATCACCAGCACCGGCACCAGCACGCCTCCGCGCGCGCGCATCGCGACCTTGCACGCCTCGAGTTGCTCGGTGTCGAGGTAGATCGGCGGCCGCGAGATCCCGAACGCGGCCACCACGTTCGACACCACGCGCGCGATCTGCGGCGGCAGCTCGGGCTCCTTGAGCGGCACCTTCTGTGGTGGGCGCAGCCGCGCGCGCTCGACGGCGAACGGCGGCGCGACCAGCGCGAACAGCGCCGAGAGCTGGAGATCGAGATCGATCCGTGACAGCGCGAGCCAGTCCTCGTTCGAGAGGGCGCGCGCGTGCGTGCCGCGGATCCGCGTCGACTCGAGCGGCTTGCCGGGCTCGAACAGCGCCTCGATCCGCTCCTCGACCAGGTGCGTGCGCAGGCTCGTGAGCGCCTCGTCGCACGCCTGCGCCTTCTCCGGCTGGTCGGTGCGCTGGTACAGCGACAACAGCGCCTTGTACGACTCGATGCGCTTCTTGTCGACGCGCAGCACGGCCTGGTGCTGGACGATCGCCTTGGCGTCGTGCTTCCCACCCGCGTCGGTGTACAGGTCGGCGAGCCGCGTCCGACGCGCGACGTTGTCGGGATCCAGCGTCAACCCGACCTCGAACGCCGCGAGGGCGTCCTCGTAGCGGCCGAGGTTCAGGCACAGCTCCGCGAGCCGATCCCACAGCCGGAGCTGCTCTCCAGGGCGCCCCTCGACGCTACGCAGGTGATCGAGCCGGCGATAGTAGAAGCCCATCTGGACGTCGGGATCCGCGGACGCGCCGAGCAGCGTCTCCAGCTCGTCCGCCGCGGCGAACGCCGTCCGATCGTCCTCGATCGCCTGCTCGAACATCGCGATCGCGTTGTCGTGATCATCGAGCTCGTCGCGCGCGATCATGCCGCCGAGGTGGCGGTACCGTGCGCGCACCTTGGGATCCTGCTCGGTGTCGATCAGCCGCTGCACGACGTCGAGGCTGTAGCTCCAGTCGCCATCCTCGGCGACCAGGCCGAGGAACTTGGTGAGCAGCGGGTGATCGCCGGGCCGGTGCGCGAGCGCCTCGCGATACATCTCGCGGGCGGTCGCCCGGTCGCCGAGCTCGGTGAAGCGATCGCCGAGCGCGGCGAACCGCGACGCCTTCTCCTCCGCCGGCGCCATGTTCGCGAGCACGAGCTGGTCGGCGGCGAGCGCAAACGGATCGTCCGCATCGAGCTCGGCGCGCAGCACCAGCGCGGCGTGGTGATCGGGCGCGAGCGCGTGGGTCACCGCGGAGTGCTTGATCGCGGTCGCCTTGTCGCCGAGCTCGTGCGCGCAGCGCGCGGCGCGATAGTGCAGCTCGGCCGAGAGGTCGGCGGGCAGGAGGTCGGCGTGATCGAGCAGGCCCTCGTACAGCGGCCGCGCCTTGGCCCACGCCTGGACGTCCCACAGCAGGTCGGCGAGCTCGCGGCGAGCGTTCGAGTCATCCGGATCGAGGTCGACCGCGAGGGTCAGCGCGTTGCGTGCGCCGGTCTGATCCCCGAGGTTGGCGGCGACCTTGCTCCGCTGCAACAGATAGCCGCGGAGCCGGCCGGGGTCGTCGGTGGTGCGACACAGCTCGTCGAGGATCGGCGCGAGCTCGACGAGGGCGCCTTCTTCCCAGCACAGCTCGACCAGCGCGACGCCGGCCTTGTGGTTGGTGGGATCGGCGAGGCGCGCGTCGCGATACAGCTGCTTGGCCCGGTCGGTATCTCCGAGCGCGACGCAGAAGTCGCCCGCGTCGGCGAGCCAGCGCGACCGCTCGGACACCATCGCCGGCCGGTCCGCGGCGGTCACCAGGAGCTCGATCGTCTCGGACAGCTGGCCGCGGTCCCGGAGCAGGACGACGAAGCCATCGACCGCCGAGACGACATCCGGATCGTCCTTGCGCGAGCGGTCGAACAGCTTCTGCGCCTTGTCCCAGTCGTGGAGCCGCGCGATCTCGGCGGCGCGGGCGAGCACGCGGGCACGCGCCTTGAGATCGACCGTGACGCGGGCGAGGCGCTCGAGCGCGGAGAGCGCCTCGCCATCGGAGTCGCCGACCCGCACGACCAGGCGCGCGATCGCATCGAGGACCTGGGGATGATCGGCGGCGAGCCGGTCGGCCTCGCGATACGCATCGAGGGCGCCGTCGGCGTCGTCGAGCTCGCGGTCGTAGATCTGCCCGATCTCGCGGAACAGCTCGGCGCGCTCCGCGTCGTTCGCGAGGTGGACCGCGCGGCGGCCGAGCAGATCGATCAGCACCGGCCACTCGGCCGTGCTGCGATAGAACAGCTCGAGCGCCTCGTTCGCGTGCGGATCCGCCGGCGAGATCAGCAGGACGCGCTCGAGACAGTCCGCGGCATAATAGGCGCGGCCCACGGCCTGCCACGCGGCCGCGAGCTCGGTCAGCCTGCGTGCGCTGTCATCGTCGTGGATCTCGACGAGCGCGTTCATCGCGTCGAGCGGCAGCTCGCTCCACCGCGCGGTGAGGCGCGCGAGCCGGAGCAGCGGATCGACGTCCGCCGGCTTCGCCGCCTCGGTGAACGCCGAGAGCCGCACGACCAGGGCGCGGTCCGCATCGCCGCGCTGCTCGAGGGTCTCCGACAGCTCGCGGAGGATCTGCGCCCGCTCGGTGCTCTCCTCGGTGGCCTCGACGCGCGCGAGGTGGAGATCGACGACCTGATAGCCCTCGGTGTCGAGCGAGGCGTTGGCGGCGCGTGCGATGGCGCGGTCGACGGCCGCGCGCAGCCGCTTGACATCGAGCTCGGGAAACTCCTCGAGCAACGTCCGGATCAGCGTATCCACGGACCCCAGACCGGTGGTGTGGCCCCGCACCCGGCAATTGAACCGCATGTGGCCCGGGGTGGGCAACGCGAGCCCACCCGAATCAGATCCCGCTGCGGTGCGAGCGTCGGCGTCGAGCGCCGGGTCGGGTTGGCTGTCGGTGTGTGTCGTGAATCATGCGGGTTTCGGGCAGAATCGCCGCATGTGGAGACGGTCGCTCCTGGTCTGGATGCTCGTGCTACCGGCGGGATGCAAGGACAAGTCGACCGACGGGCCGGCGGCCCAGCCCGAGCTCGTCCCAGCCGGTGAGCCTCGATCGGGGGAATCCGAGCTGGCCCGCTCGAGGGCGGAGTTCGAGGCGGCGAAGGCCACCCACGACAAGATGCTGCGCCTCCACCGCAAGGGCGCGGGCGAGCCAGCGCCCTCGCGCGCGCAGCTCGAGACCGAAGCGGCCGCGCTCGACAAGGCGATCGCGCAGGCGACCGCCGACGTCACCGAAGCACGAACCACCGCCGAGCGCGACGCGGCGCGCGCGCAGCTCGCGGAGCTCCAGCGCCAGGCGGCGGCGATCTCGAACCGCCGGCACGATCAGAACACGGAGCCGACGACGATCAAGTGATCTGCGTTCGTGCGAGGTGACTGCGTTGTAGGGAGGCCGCGCACGTGTGCGACCCCAACTTCGTGGACATGGTCTGCGCGGCGCACGGTATGATGGTGAGAGCGCGGTGCGATCACGGCGCTGCTGCGGCGAGAGATCAGTGCTGCCGTCACGAATCGCCAAACCAATGAGCCGAAGGTGGGTCCTGATCGTCGCGCTGGCGGCATCGTGCCGTTTCGGATTCGACCAGGAAGCCGACCAGGAGGCCGACCATCCCGATGGAAGCCTCGATGGAGATGACGGCGGTCCCGTCACCGTCACGCCGATGATCGCGACGGTGCTCGCAGGCGAGACCGTTCAGTTCGCGGCCCCGGCCACGATGGTCGATTGGCACGTCGCCGAGGGAAGCGCGGGCGGCACCATCGACGGCGCGGGGTTTTATACGTCCCCGTACAAGAGCGGAACGTTTCACGTCGTGGCGACCAGCTCGAGCGGCGTGAGCGCGAGCGCGACGATCACCGTGGGGCCATCGTTGACGCTGTTCGCGGGCGGCGCCCAAGGCCGAGGCTTCGCCGATGGCCCCGCCTCGACGGCGCGGTTCGATCGTCCCTATGGCGTCGCGGTGGACAGCGCCGGCAACCTGTTCGTCGCCGACACCGAGCATCACGTCATTCGCAAGATTTCTACGGCCGGCGTGGTCACGACGCTGGCGGGTACGCCGGGCACGCCGGGGAGCGCCGACGGTCTGACCTCCAGCTTCAACTACCCTCGCGGCGTCGCGGTCGACGGCGCCGGCAACGTCTTTGTCGCCGATACCGGCAACCATACGATTCGCGAGATCGACACGACGGGCGTGGTCACGACGTTCGCCGGTAGCGCGGGTGCCAAGGGGACGGTCGACGCGGCGGGCGCCGCGGCGCGGTTCAGCAGCCCGGCGGGCGTGGCGGTCGACGCGGCGGGCAACCTGTTTGTCGCCAGTATCGGCGACCAGACGATTCGCAAGCTCACGAGTGCCGGCGTGGTCACCACCTTGGCGGGGATGGCGAACGTGGTCGGCAGCGCCGATGGAACCGGTACGGCGGCGACGTTCAAACTTCCTACCGCCGTCGCGGTCGACGCGATGGGCAACGTGTACGTCGCCGATTCCAATAACAACAAGATCCGCAAGGTCACCGCGGCGGGGGTCGTGACGACGTTCTCCGGGATGGCCGGCGTCGCGGGCGACGTCGATGGCCCCGTCGCGACGGCCTCGTTCAACAGCCCCAACGGCGTCGCGATCGATGGCGCCGGTAACCTCTGGGTCATCAACCGAAACGGTTCGGTACGAACCATCACGCCGACGGGCGTCGTGAGCACGGTGGCGGGCTGGCCCGGCATGGCCGGCAGCGACGATGGTACCGGCCACAGCGCGTTGTTCGACGGTCCGCTCGGCGTGGCCGCGGATGGGCTCGGAAACGCCTACGTCGCCGACACGTTCAACGATACGATCCGCAAGGTCACGCCAGCGGGCGTCGTCACGACGGTGGCTGGAACGGCCGTGGGAGGCTACGTGGATGCCACGGGCGCGGCCGCGCGGTTCGGGTTGGTCGGCGGGGTCGCGATGGACACCGCGGGCAATGTCTACGTCACCGACAATCCGACGATCCGGAAGATCACGGCCGATGGCGTGGTCACGACGTTCGCCGGGACCCACAACGTCACGGGCAAGACCGACGCGACCGGCGCGGCCGCGTCATTTTCGAATCCACAGGGGTTGGCGATCGACAGCGCGGGCAATCTGTATGTTGGCGATGCTTCGAACCACGCGATCCGCAAGATCACGCCATCGGGCGTGGTCACGACGCTCGCCGGCGGCGCCGGCAGTGGCAGCGCAGACGGCACCGGTTCGGCGGCTCAGTTCAACAACCCCACGAGCGTCGCGGTCGATGGCTCCGGCAACGTGTTCGTGGCCGATACCGACAACAGCACGATCCGGATGGTGACCCCGGCGGGCGTGGTCACCACCGTGGCGGGGCTCGCCGCGTCCCCCGGCGGTGCGGACGGCACCGGCGCGGCAGCGCGATTCAAGCGGCCCAAGGGCGTGGCGACCGACGGCGCGGGCAACGTGTATGTTGCCGACAACGACAACCACACGGTCCGCAAGATCGCACCGGGCGGCGTGGTGACCACGTTGGCCGGTACGGCGGTCATGCCCGGCACCACGGACGGATTCGGTCCGGCGGCGCGCTTCATTTTTCCGCACGGGATCGCGGTGGACTCCTCCGGCAATGTCTTCGTCGGCGGCTTGAGTGACTACGTGGTTCGCCAGATCACGCCGGCGGGTGTGGTCACCACGATCGCGGGAGTCGGCGGACAAGACGACATGATCCTCGGGCCGCTCCCGGGTGGCCTCAGCAGCATCTACGGCCTGGCGATGGCGCCTTCGGGCGAGCTGTTCGTGCTCTCGGAGCGCTCGGTCTTGCGACTGACGAGGTGAGCCTGGCCGGCATCGCTCGACCGCCACGTCGGCCGCGATGACGGCCCCGCCGATCACCCGCGCGCGCTCGAGATCACAGCATCGTCTTGCACGCATCCGGATCGCCGACCGCGAACACCGGCACGGTCACGAGCGCGCCCTGCGGGAGATACTGGAGCGTCTGGCGCTTTCCGGCCCGCTCGATCGCGAGCGTGACCTCCCGGGTGGGATCGCCGAGGTAGGCGCTGAAGCTCGTCAGGGTGTCTCCGTCACGGAGCCCGGCCGCCTCGGCGCGCGATCCCGCGATCAAGCCGCTCACGATGTGGGCGTCGCGGGCGCGTTGCTCGTCGAAGCCCAGCTCGAACGGGCCGATCTCCTTCGTGGTCGCGGTCAGGCATGGTGCGAGGGTATCGAGCGGAAGATCGAGGGTGGCGCCATCGACGATGGTCGCGCGCAGCCGGGCGGCGAACGCCGCGGACGTCTCGTGAGCGATCCGCGCGAGCAGCTTGTCGGTCGTGACCGTCGCGCCGTGCGTGGACGCGCCGGCGACCAGCTCCCTCATCAGGTCGTCGAGGCTCCGCGCGTGGTTCGACGTCCGGCTGATCTCGCGATCGACGAGCAGCGCGATCAGATCGCCGCGCAGGTACGGCAGCTTCTCGAGATCGCGCGACTTCCAGAACGCGGCCTGGATGCGAGCGTTGGGCTCGTTGCGCGCCGGGGAGCTCCGGTAATCGTGGATCTCCTGCTCGAGGTTCTCGACGTAGGTCGTGAGCGACAGGAGCCCGGCGCGGTACAGCAGGCGGCGCGCATAGAAGTTGGTGAAGCCCTCGGTGAACCAGTAGGCGAGCTCATCGGGGGGCTCGGGCATGATCGTCTGGCCGTTCCACGAGTGAAACAGCTCGTGACCGAGCAACCATCGCACCTGCTGATCGAGCGGAGACCGCGGCGACAGGAACGTCGCGAACGAACGCGTGAGCCCGGTGCCGCCGAGCGACGAACTGTGCGGATCGTACTCGCCGATCGGGATCACGGTGATCAGAAACCACGGTGGTCCCGGATCGGCAAAGAACGCGCGCTCGGCCGCGATGATCTTCCCGGCGACCTCGGCGAGCTCGGCGTCGGTCCATGGCCACCGGCCGACCACGCCGACCACGAGCGTGCCCGCGCCAGCGCGGCGCGTGGTCAGCCGCAGGTCGTCGGACGCGACGAACACCGCCTGCCGGAACGCCTCGAGCGACTCGTCGAGCTCGCTCGCGACGTGAGCGCCGAACGACGAGACGAACGTCCAGCCAGCCTCGGCGAAGCCGCGCCAGCGCAGGGCGAGGTGCAGCGTGGCGGCGCTGGCCAGGTGCTGCGGCACGACCAGCGCGTTCTGCCCGATCAGATGGATGAGGTGATCGCTCGTGATCGCGCGGTACGCCGGGCTGGCGTCGGAGCCGAGCGCTTGCCGCGATGACGTGAGATAGTAGGTGGCGGTCACGCGCTGCGAGGGCGCGTGGTTGACGACCCAGCGGTGACCCGCGTCGTGGGTCACGACGAGCGGCGCGCCGCCGGTGACCCGGGCGGTGAAGTCGTGCACCTCGTTCTCGGGGTGCTCGACGCCGCCCCAGCCGTCGCCGAGGTCGAACGTCGTCACCCCGCCCGGATCGCCGGTGGTCTCGACGTCGACGCGCACCATCGTGGACGGGGTGTGCACCAGGGTCAGCGTGTACGCGACGTCGACCTTGGCGGCGGCGGTCGGCACCGCGGCGGTTCGCTGCGCGGCATGGCCGCAGCCGATCGCGAGCACGATCAACAGGGCGGATCGCAGGCGCGACGGTGCGTTCATCGGGCGGTTTCTATCACGTCGATCGCCACGGTCTCGAACGCGAGCGCATCAACGCGGCCGACCCGCGCCCGGGTGACGTACACCCACCGACCGAGGCGCGGTCGCAGATAGCCACGCACACGGCTCGCGCCCTCAGGTCAACTGACCTCGGGACAACAGACCCGGGGACACGGTGGGCGATCGTGCGCATCGACCGAGCCGCGATGCCTGGCCAGGTCCGGCGGGCGGTGAGGTTGGCCCGTGGGATGCTTCGACGATCGGCATGCGCTTTTCGCTCGCGGCGTTCCTGTTGATCGCATGTAGTCATCACGATCCCGGCGGTGGTTCCCCAGACGGTGGAGACCCACTCGTAGGTCTCGCGTCGCTCACGATCAAGCCGATCGACCAGACGTTGGTGATCTCACAGGGGCAAGCCGCGACCAGCCAGTACACCGCGCTCGGGACGTTCGAGGACGGGCACATCGCCGATGTCTCGCCCTACGTACAGTTCGGTCTCGAGGACGGGTCGCTCGGCGGGTTCACCGCGAGCGACCTGACGACGACCACGACCCATGGCGGTCGAACCAACGTCAGCGCGATCGCCGGTGGTGTTCAGGCGTCGACCGGCCTCCTGATCCGGATCGAGCAGACGTGGAACGATCCCGCATCGACCCTGCCCGCCGATCCTGCCGCGCCGTTCACGGGGCCCGCGGCACCCGGGCGCAACCCCCGCCTGGTCTACCCCAACAGCGGCGTGATCCTGCCCCCCAACCTGGGCAAGCTCGAGCTTCACTTCAACCCGGGCGCCGGCAACTCGCTGTTCGAGCTGTCGTTCGCGAACTCGATCACCCAGCTCACGGTGTACCTGCGGTGCACCACCCCGCTCAATGGTGGCTGCGTCTACACGCCCGATCCGCAGGTGTGGACCTGGCTCGCGGACACCAACCGCGGCGGCGACCCCGTGACGTGGTCGATCCGTGGCACCGATGACAGCGGCACCGGCGTAGGTACCTCCACGCCGATGGCGCTGCGGTTCTCCGCCGAAGACCTCACGGGTGGCATCTATTACTGGACCACCACGCGTCAGGCGATCATGCGCTACGACTTCGCGTCGGCGACCCAGACGGTCGCCTCGCAATACCTCGGCACCGAGATGAGCTCGGGCGCGTGCATCGGCTGCCACGCGCTGTCGCGCGACGGCACCAAGATGATCGCGGAGGCGGGTGGGCAGAACGACGGGCGCACCCTCCTGCTCGACGTCGCCACCAAGACCGCGCTGGTGCCGTTCGGCTCCACCACGAAGAGCACGTTCGAGAGCTGGAACCATGACGGCAGCGCGTACGTGGGGGTCTACGGTGACAGCGGGGCCACGAACTTCGATCTGATGCTGTTCGACGGTACCTCTGGTGCGCTCACCGCGACGGTCCCGGCCGGCGGGTCGTCGACCAACCCGACCGATCACCCGGACTGGTCACCGCTCGGCGATCGGATCGCGTTCGTCAACGTCGGGATCAAGGGCACGCTGCAGCGGATGCACAACGGCGAGATCCGGACGGTGGCGAACACCGGCGGAACCTGGGGGGCGCCGGCCGTGCTCGTCCCGCGTGCGCCCGGCAAGAATCGCTATTACCCGGCGTTCGCCCCGGACGGCAAGGTGCTGGCGTTCGACGAGTCGACCTGCAACACCGGGAACACCGGCGGCGAGTGCGACGGCGACACCGACCCGAGCGCGAAGCTGTTCGCGATCGACGGCATCGCGGGTGGCACGCCGACCGAGATGGTCAACGCCAACGCCCCGGGCATCACCGACAACGGCCTGACCTCGCTCACCAACTCGTTTCCCAAGTGGAACCCCTACGAGTTCCGCAAGACCAACGGCGGCGGCCGGATCGGGTGGATGACGTTCTCGTCGACCCGCAAGTACGGCCTGCGCGCTCCCCCTGGCTCCGGGACCCTGCTGTGGGTGGTCGCCGTCGATCTCGACGCACCGGCCGGCACCGATCCGAGCTATCCAGCGTTCGCGCTGCCGTTCCAGGACATCACGACCTCGAACCACATCGCGCAGTGGACGACCAAGGTGCTGGGTCCGATCCAGTAGCCTACTGCACGATGAACACGGCCGTGATCGGGTACTGACTCTTCACGTCCTCGACGAGGAGCGTGTGCGCGCCGCTCGCCAACGCCGGCACGACGAACGACGCGCTCGCGACGCCAGCGTCGCTGGTCGTGGTGAGGAACTCGGGAACCGGACGATCGTCGATGCGTCCCGTGATCGTCGCGTTGGCGGCGAAGTTCGATCCCGTGATGGTGAGCAGATCACCGGCCGAGACGGCGGCCGGCGTCGATGTCACCTGTGGTCCATAGACCTCTACCGTGGCCGTGACGCCGCTACCGATGTAACCGCCCACGGCATAGATTCGACCATCGAGGCCCAACGTCGCGCCTTCGGCCGAGCGCGCGGTCATCAGCGGCGCCGCAGGCGTCCATCGGTTCTGGCTCGGCGTGAACGCCTCCACCGTCGCGAGATCCGTGTCCGCGTTGCCGAAGCCGCCGATCGCGTAGAGTTGTTCATCGGGTGCGCCGACCAGGCCGTGGAACATCCGCGCCGTCCCCATCGCCGCCACGGACGTGAGGGCGGTGCCATCGATCCGGTCGACGTTGCCGACGCGCGGATTCGTGAACGAGCCCCCCGGCTTGCCGCCGGTGATGTAGACGTGGCCGTCGCTGGCGAGGGCGGTCGCGGTCACGTCGCGGTTCTGCGTCGGGGTACCGACGCGGTTCCAGCTGGCCGTGCTCGGCGTGTACACGAGCAGCTCGGAGACGTCGGCCACGTAGAGCTGGCCGTCGCTGCCGAACGCACCGGACACCCAGCCGTGCGCCGCGTTCATCGTCGTGCTCGCGGTCCAGGTGCCGGCAGCAAAGCGCTCCATCGTCGATGGGTTGCGATTGTCGCCTCCGGCAGCGAAGATCGCGTGCGCGCTGTCGGCAGCCACCGCATGGGAGTAGCGTCCCACCGCGAGCTGCGGCGCTGGCGTCCAGCCGCCACTGCCGGGCTGCAGCGCCTCGACCAACGCCGTGATGACCGTCGTCGAACGCCCGGCGGTATCGCCGCCGATGGCATAGATGCGGCCGTCGGCGCCGACGGCACACCCGAGCCATCCGCGCGCGGTCATCAGCGGGGGGCCTGGCACCCACGATGGGGGGCCGCTGGCGAGCTCGCAGATGCCCGCAACGCAGCTTCCGGTGACGCAGTCGTCCGGCGTCAAGCAGCTCGCAGCTGGACACGCCAGGTGACACGAGCCGCCGCAGTCGATGCCCGCCTCGTCCCCGTCCTGCACGCCATCTTCACACGAGGGAACCTCGGTGCCGCCATCCTCCCGCGCGGGAAACCCGAGACGGCCGCATCCCGAGATCAGGAGCACCTGGCAAACCAGGTCCAGGCCTCTCGATGGGGACATCATCGAACCTGCTCCAAGCGCCACGATATCATGCGTGCTCCGGGCGGGCGACGTGCGATCGACGACCGCCCGCGCGGCTGTCTACATCGATCGCCGCCGACGAGGTCGTTGTCGGCGATGGCGACGCGCAGCTCGCGGGCGCGAGCCGGCAACTCGAATTGCCACGGCCACACCCGATGCCGTCACGGCGACCCGGCCGCGGTGGATCCAGACCACGGATCACGAGCTTGCGCGCGCGCCCTGTCGACCGCGCGCTACATAACGTCGCCCACGGCAGACGGATCCGAGCGCTCGGGTGATGGCACGACGCGTGATGCTGTTTGCTGCCATGAGTACCTTCCAGACAATCGATTCGGATGAGCTCCAAACGGTCAGCGGCGGGGGCTTCGAGATGATGGGGCAGTACCTGTTGCGAGGACTCATCGCCGGCGGGGCGCAGGCCCTCTCGAGCCTGTTCAACGGCGTGTTCCAAGGGGGCGCCGAGGGCCTGATGGCCGCGCTATCCGGCGGTCAGGGCGATCAGCAGTACGCTCAGCAGCAGTACACTCAGCAGCAGTACGCCCAGCAGCAGGATGGCCAGCAGCAGTATGGCCAGCAGCAGTACGGCCAGCAGCAGTACGGCTAGTTTGCAGCACGCCCAGCAAGCTGGGGGCTCCCGCTACCGTCAGAACGGCCCGCTGAGGGCCTGACGCACCCTCGTGCGATCGCGAGCTGCCGTTGCTGCGGCGCTCGCGAGCGACGCGTCGTGGATCGACGCGGCCGATCGCGTGCGTGCCTTCAACCTAAGGCGCGGCCCGAGGTCGCAGGTCTCGCATGCCTCGATGGGGAGCTCGCGGGCATCGTCGCTCGTTTCCGCCGCGGTCAGGGGCCGCCGGGGAGCGCGACGTAGTACGCGTAGAGCGCCGCGATCTCGGCCGTGTCGAGCGGGCGGCTGAACACCATCACCTCATCGACCGCTGCGTCGATGCCGAGGTCTGGCGCAAATCCCAGCGCGCCGATCCTCGTCTCGAAGCTCGGCGGCGACGCCAGCTGGACCGTGCCGTACTGACTCGCGAGCTGTCCGTCGACGTAGACCCGCATCTGGGCGCCATCGAAGGTGCCGGTGGTGAAGTGCCACTCGTTCAGCGGCAGCGGGTCGGGCGCGCTGATGTTCTGCGGCGTCTGGCCGCCGTCGCGCAGGTTCAACGCGACGCCTCCATAGTACCCCGATGCCCACAGCGAGAACCCGGCGTAGTTGCCGCAGCCACCGCAGTCGCGATCATTCGAGATGACGAGGCCGTACTGCGCCTGGCTACGCAGCTTTACCCAGGCCGAGACCGTGAGCCCTTGGCTCAGGCCGCTGAGCGACGGACCGGTGCCGACGCCGATGCTGTCGTGGGCGTTCGCAAACTCGATGGCGGTGCCTCGCACGCCGGGGGTCCCGGCGACCGGACACGGCGAGCAGCTGCCATCGTTTGCGTTCGGCGACAGATCGCGAAACGCGGTCGCGCCCGCAGCTTCGTCGAACGGCCAGTACGCCACCAGGCTCGGATCGGTCACGATCGCTGGCACGCAGGTCCCCGTCACGTTGCGGAGCTCACCGGCGATGCACGCGCACGACGGGCACGCGTCGTCGGCGTCGCCGGCGCTGTCGCCGGGACCGTCCGCCCTGACATCCTCGGGATCGAATCCGAACCGGCCACAGGCTGACGTGAGCAGCGCGAGGAGGATGATCAGAAGAGGCTGGCGCCGATCAAACAAGACAAGGCACCAAGCCCGGTCCATGCAACCATTGCATAGGACTCCACTGTATCCGGTCTCTCGGCCATGACGTGGATCGCCAGCACGTCAGAACCACCGATCGCGAGGTCGCATCTGCACCCACCTGGACCGCCCGCTGGTCGCGCTCGCACGGGAGCCCCGCGCCGCCGTGGTCGCAAACGCTTCGGGATCGACTCCATGATCCGGTCGCGTTCACATCGCCCTAGTGGCGTGGCGGGCTTCGCGGTCTCTTGGTGGTCGACTTGGCGGCCCCGGAGCGTGGACCAGCAAGCCGCCGGCAAATTCCCCAGCCACTGCTAGCCAACCCCAGTAGTCTCGCGTAGCTACAAGTACGGCGACCCGGAACACCCGTTGCAAGTGCAAGGCGATATGGATGGACTGCTCCTGCTCGCGTGCGTGCTCGCCCTCGGTGTGGCCGGCGGGATCGCAGTCCTGCTGTACGCCCCTGGCAGCAGCGACCCGGTCGCCCGACCCCTCGCGAGATGGCTACCCGACCTGGCCTCCGTGTCGGTCGCCCCCGTGTCAGTCGCCCCCGTGTCAGTCGCCCCCGTGTCAGTCGCCCCCGTGTCAGTCGCCCCCGTGTCAGTCGCCGCGGTATCGGTTGCTCCCGCTGCGTCCCCGCCGCCCGAGCCCGCGCCTGCAGTCTCCGCTCGTCCGGCGAGCCCGCTGCCTGGTGTCCCCACGCTCGGGTTCGCGCCGGTGGTGCGCAGCCATGGTGCGCTCCCCCCGCTCGCGCGGACCCGCGTCGCGCGTGGCACCGAGCAGCCTCGCGTGCCGATCGTGGCGACCGCGCTGCCGATCGGCAGTGACTTCGTGGTGGAGGACGAGACTCAGCTCGACCGCGACAGCGCGCACGACGGTCCGCTCGTCGTACCGTTCTGACCACGTTCGCATCGTGCACGAGCGCGACGCGTCGCGACGGCCGAGCCGACGAGTGGGCGCAGCGCGAGCTGTCTGCTGGTTGCGCGCAACCGTCCGTACGAAGCGTTGCATCCGGACGTCTCCGGATCGGCGGCGATCATCGATCCGTGGATCCTCCTCGGGCCCGAAGCGATCCTCATCGAGGTCGGACCATGTCGCTCGCGGAGCGCCACGCTTCGGCACGACGCCATTCACGTCTCATCGAAGGGTGTCAGCCCCGGGTGATACGCGTGGGATCTATGCGTGAAGATCTCGAGCTACTTGGAGAGCGGATCGCGGAGCACGCTTCGCACCTCGACGCCGCGATGCACCGGTTGCTGACGGACATCCGGACCTTCGATCAAGGCAGCGGCTGGTATCACCAGGGCTGCCGATCGTGCGCGCACTGGTTGTCGTGGCGCGTGGGCCTGGGACGAGGTGCCGCGCGCGAGCACGTGCGCGTCGCTCGGCGCCTGGGCGAGTTGCCGAGGATCGACGAGGCGCTGCGCACCGGCGCGGTCTCGTACTCGAAGGTCCGTGCGATGACGCGGGTGGCGACGCCGGCCAACGAGGCGACGCTGCTCGCCGATGCGCAGCTGGCCCCCGCCGCGCAGCTCGAGACGATCTGCCGCAAGTACGCGTTCGTGCAGCGCCAGGATCTGGGAGACGCGTCGGCGGACGAAGCCGGACGCCGGTACATCCGGCAACGCGACACCGAAGACGGGATGGTCCGGATCGAGGCAGTGCTGCACCCCGAAGAGGCCGCGATCGTCTGGGCCGCGCTCGAACGGGTCGCGACCGAGCGGCTGCGTGCGCCTGTGACCTCGAGCGAACCAGCGGACAGCGCGCCACCCGGTCCCGCGGGAACGCTCCGGATCCGGGCCTTCGATCGTGCGGAGGCCGTCGTCGCGATCGCGCAGGACGTGGTGCGTGGGACCGCGAAGGATCGCTCGCCGATCGAGGTCGTCATCACCATCTCGCGACCAGCGCTCCACGACGAGCGCCGTGACTCGCTCGACCAGATCGCGGGGCTCCCCGACGGCGGCAGCCTCTCCCTCGAGGCCGCACGGCGGCTGTGTTGCGACGCCGGGATCGTTCAGATCACCGAGGACGAGCACGGCACCCCGCTCTCGGTCGGTCGCAAGACACGTTCGATTCCTGCATCGATCAAGCGGGCGCTGTTGCGGCGCGACCAGACCTGCCGATTTCCGGGGTGCACGAACCGCGTGTTCCTGGAAGGCCACCATATCCAGCACTGGCTCCACGGAGGCGAGACCAGCCTCGAGAACGTCCTGTTGATCTGCAGTCATCACCATCACTTCGTCCACGAGTACAACTATCGGATCGAGCGCTCCGAGGGCGGGCCCCGGTTCTTCGACGATCGAGGGCGTGCCGTGCGCGATGTGCCTCCGCCGCTGGAGCCGCCCGAGCTCGGCTGGGAGACGATCCGCGCGCGCAACGCCGATCTCGCGATCACCTCGGACACTGGCGCGATCGATTGGGACGGCCGGTCGCTCGATTACCGCCTGGTGATCGATGACCTGTGCCGCGCCGACGACGGCCACCGAGGCGTTCCCGCGGGAACGTGCGCCAGGCAAAGCCTGGGAGAGGAGGATGACGATCGAAACTGAAACCTCTCGTTGTTCACCCAACCCAGATCCCGAGTCCATCTGCCTCGAGAAGACAGCCCGCTCGCCGGTTCTTCGACAAGCGCTGGCGACCTTCCGAGCTCGAGCCGGTCAGCCACCCGGCGACCTGACTGACGTCAGGTCCGCAGCAGCGTGGCCTTCGGCAAGTTCGCTTCATCCGCGGCGAAGCGAAACAGCACGACGGTGTTGCGATCGAGACTGAACGGATAAGCGCCGGCTCGATAGCAGCGCACGAGCGGCAGGAATGGATTGGCGGCGAGCTCCGCGCGAGGGTCGGCGAGTTGCCACTGCATGCACGCCATCGCGTCGGTTTCCGCATACGAGAGGTAGAAGTTCGCGCTGTCCCGAGCCTGGGGGCGAGGCAGGGCCTCGATCGCCGCCCGCCGCGCAGGCAAGACATGTTGCCAGATCACCGCGTCTTCCCCGGCCGAATCGACACGCCAGAACAAGTTGCCGGGCCTGGGCGGTCCGTTCGGAGTGCGTCGCGCCTCGCTCTCGAGACTCCATCCGTGCGCCGTGGCGTGATCTCGCGAGAGCTTCTTGAGGGTCGAGAACTTCCAGTCCCACGCGGGCTGACTGCGGACACGGTGGCACCACGCACTGAACTCCGGCCAGCCGCCGAACACCGAACGTATCTCCACACGTTCCGCGAATAACTCCGGAGCATGCTTGTGGGCGCAGGTGTCGTGTTCGCGGAACAGGCGCTCCGCGTCCTCATCGGTTGTTCCCGTCGGCTCGAACCAGTCGATCTCTGCCCACTCGAGGAGAATCGTCCGGATCTGGGAGGTCGCAGGACCATAGTCGTAGTCGTACGGGTCGAACCCGGGCAACAGCTTCACCGCGCAAACCAATCCATCGTCGTGACCGTGCCGCTGGGTTTGGCGTGAACGAGCTTGATCCCTGCCTCGGTGCTGACAATGCCGATGCCTGACAGGATCGAGCCGACGATCGGTCCTGCGTCGGTGACCCCAAGGAGGAAGACGCGTCCGCCTGGAATCAACTCCTCCGCGGCCTCTCGCAGCGCACGCATCGCCTCGCCGAAGTCGACGCGTGCGCCGTGGAGCTTGGTGAGCGCGAGGTCGACGATGCGACGATCTCGACCGCCCAGCTGCAGGCGCTCTGCGGTTCTTGAGGCGGTGACTCGCACCGAGTCAGTGCTGGTTCTTCAGCTTCATGGCAATGAACTGCGCGGCGTTCCCGGCGATGTCTTGATCTGCTTGCTTCGCGGCAGGCCCGTACTTGATCACGAGCGAGTGATCATGCGCGATCGCGGCGAGCGTCTTGCTCGCGGCGTCCCACTTGGCCTTCTCGAGCATCGCGATCTTGGCCTCGACCCCGGGGGCGGCATCGAACGCGGCGGAGGACCGAGCGATGGTCACGGTCACGAGGTCGCCACCGTCGCCAGTGTACTTACAGGTGCTCGCGTCGACCTCGGTCGGCTGAAACACCCCAGGGGTGAGCCCGGTGTACGCGCTCGCGTTGGATGCCGTGAACATCGCGCACGGTCCGGTCGGCTGTGTGGCCGACACGGCGGCCGTGGCGCCGGTAGCCGTGGCGCCGGTAGCCGTGGCGCCAGCAGCTGTGGCGCCGGTAGCCGTGGCTCCGGTAGCTGTGGCGCCGGTAGATGTGGCGCCGGTGGTCGCGGGGGCGGGGGCCGACTTCGGTGCGTCCTTGCCGCAACCGCCAGCGAACAGGACAAGGAGGACAAGCCGTGTGGGACTGCGCACGGCGTTATCTTACGCGTGTTCTCGCCAGGACGGCTGGCCTCGACAAGGCGTTCGCGCTTGCGAAGGGCTGTGATCGTCGCACGCGACTCCATGCGCGAGCGACCCGCAGCGTCGTGCTCGTCGCAGACGTCACGGTGGTGCGATCAGCTCACCGCTTGGAGATCCGCTCCAGGAGCTCCTTGCGGCAGTCTCCGTCGAGCGCGGCGCAGCCCACCTTGACGTAGCAAGGCATCGCGGCATTCGCGACGAGCTCCGCGATCGCCGGCGGGAGGCTGTGCACGATCGCGAGCGCCACGATCAGCGCCGCCGCGGCGATCTTGGTGCGCATCTCCGGCGAACGAGAGCCGTTGCCCGGCGGTTTCTCGAGCCGGGCGGTGGCACTATCGCGCCATGCCTGCGCGCCTTCATCACGAACGCATCGCTCGCAGCGACCGCCCGCCCGCGCGCTGGCTGCTGCTCACCCACGGCATCTATGGCGCGGGCTCCAACTGGCGCGGCATCGCGCGCAAGCTGAACGAGCGGCGGCCCGAGTGGGGGGTGGTGCTCGTCGATCTTCGCCAACACGGACGCTCGGAGCCGGGACCTCCACCGCACACGATCGCGGCATGCGCGGACGATCTGCGCGCGCTCATCACCGAGCTCGGCGACGTCTCCGCGATCGCCGGCCATAGCTTCGGCGGCAAGGTCGTGCTCGCGACGCGGCCGCTGGTCGACGTGCGGCAGACCTGGGTGCTCGACGCCAGTCCGAGCGCGCGGCCCGCCGCGCTCGCGGACGACTCGAACAGCGTGCTCGCCGTGCTCGCGCTGATCGAGCGGCTGCCGCGGACGTGGGTGAACCGCGATGACTTCGTGACCGCCGTCGTCGCCGCCGGCCACGATCGCGCGCTCGCCCAGTGGCTCGCGATGAACGTCGTCGCCGATCCGGCCGGCACGCTCACGCTGCGGCTCGATCCGGGTGCGCTCCGCGAGATGCTCGCGGACTACTACGCGCAGGATCTGTGGGCCTCCGCGTTCGATCCCGCGCACGGGGATGTCGAGATCGTGATCGCGGACCGCTCGACCACCTTGTCGCCCGCGGATCGCGAGCGGCTCGAGCGAGCTCCGGCGCACGTCCACGTCCATTCCATCGCGGCAGGGCACTGGTTGCACATCGAGGCCCCGGCCGCGGTGGTGGCGTTGTTCGCGGCCCAGTTGCCAGCGGCGTTGCACGATCGATCCCGCTGAGCGCGCGCGCCGTCGCTCCGCGCGAGCGCGGTCAGTGGCCTCGGGCCAGCATGGCGCGTTGCAAGCAGGCCGCGAGCTGCTCGTTGAGCTCGCCGATCGTGGCCATCTCTGCCTCGGTGGACGGTGCGGTGTTCGGCGCCTGCGACTCCGCGGAGATCCACTGGGCCAGGTCCTCGACGACCCGGTCGGCGCAGGTCCTCTCCGCGCACTTGCACATCTCGTCCTTGAACCGCTGCAGCGTGGCCACCGCCGGGGCGGCCGGGCTCGACACCGGCACCGCGGCGTCGGGCGGCATCGCCTTCACGGTGTTCGACGGCGGGGCCGGCTGACTGCTGCCGCGCCCGCCACAGGCGCCGAGGAGGATGGCGATCAGGATCCGCACGCGCATCGCGGTATCATGCCGCAACGGTCGCCGATCCGGCGCGGCGCAAGCGGCGATCGGCCGTTGGCGATTTCCTGGTCAGCGTGCGTCGGTGCCCGCGTCGCTGCGCGGGGTCCACAGCCGGACATCATCGACGCGGCGCACCGAGCTGGGCGCCGGCGTCCTCGGCTGGGGGCGCTCGCCGAGGTTGGTGAACACCATCAGCCCGAAAATCAGCAGCAGGAAGCCACCGAGCCCGAACATCACGACCAGCCGTTCGCGCGGCCGGCGGTTCGGGCGGTTGCGCTCGGCGATGTCCTCGAGCCGGCCCACGTTATCGCGCCGCCTCCGCCGGCTTGTACGGCGGCCCGATCCGCAGGCGCTGGACCAGCAGGACGATCACCGCGATCAGTCCGGCGATCGCGGCGATCGGGATCAGCTCGGCGCCGATCGCGAGGTCGAGGACGTCGCGGCCGACCTCGTCATTGGCCTCGACCACGGCCTGCTTGCAGGCGAGGTGGATCCCGATCGCGAGCGCGGTCACGATCACCGAGGCGGCGAGCGCCGCGACGATGCGGCCGGTGCGAAAGCCGTGGACCCGCATCGCCTCCGCGAACACCAGCCCGCCCATCACCAGGTGGAGCCCCAGGAACGTCCACACCGTGATCGCCAGGACCTTGCCGAGCGTCCGCGCGTCGTCGTCGGTCACCCCATCGAGCGTGTCCATCGCGTCGCGCGCGTCGCCGAGGTAGCCCCTGAGCTTGCCACCGCTCCGCGGGCTCATCACGCCGATCAGCGCAGCCCCGATCGGACGCGACGAGCTGCGGTGATAGTTCATCACCACCTTGCGCACGAGGTCGCGATTGGTGTTCGCCTGATACAGCGACAACGACGTCCGCTTCGCGATCGTCGTGGCCGTCACCGGGAGCTCCACGCTCGGCAAGAACACGCCGATCACGCTCAGCGTCGTGCACACGAGGAAGGTCCAGGCGGAGGCCCGCAAGCGCGTATCTTGGTCCGCGGAACGCGCCGGAGCAAACCGAAAGCTCGGTTACAGTCGCGCCGCATGGACGAACGACGAACCCAGCCCGGCATCGGTGTCCCGGCGACTTCTGGGGACGAAGCGCGAGTCGTGGCGTCACCGGCCGCGGCGGCTCCGACCCTGGCTCCCGGCGGCCCTCACGCCGATCCGCCGTGGACCGGTGCGCCCGATCTCGCGCGCGCGATCGTGATGCCCGTGACCTCGGCCCCGGCCGAGACGATCTCGCGGCACTTCCTCGGGATCTCGCTGCGGCGCGCGTTCCGGCTGCATATTCGCAACGACGAGGTGCTGCCGGCCGAGCGGGCGGTCCTCGAGTCCCAAGCTCGCCATATCAGCGACCCGGATCAACAGGCGTTCCTCGCGTGGCGCCGGTCGGTGCTGCTGCTCGTGGCCGTGATGTTCGTGCCGCTCACGGTGTTTCGCTTCATCGAGGCGTTCGATGGTCCCGTGCTTCCCCGCGGCGGCCGGATCTTCGTGCTGCTGCCCGCGCTCGGCGAGGCCGCGTTCTGCATCGTCGCGTTCGTGCAGCTCAAGAACTGGGCGCAGTGGCGCCGGCAGCGCCGGATCATGTTCATCGCATGGGCGATCTACTTCATCGCGCCGTTCGTCGTGTACATGTATCCGTTCCGCTCCGCGTTCGACGATTCGATCTATCTCGCGCGAACCGCCGCGCAGGTCGGCGAGCTCAAGCTCGGCTACAACCGCAACACCCTCCACATGGTGGTCGGGCTGGCGTTCGGCATCCAGGCCCTGCTGGCGCTCGGGCCGAAGGTGATCTCGCTGATGCCGGGGCTGATCCGCGCCTCGATCGTCACCAAGCTGCTGTTCCCGGGGACCACCGCGCCGGGCTGGTTGATGATGCTGGCGGCGCCGTTCTACGCGCTGTTCGCCTACATCATCATCCTGCTGCCGTATCAGGTGACGGGGAGCTGGCAGTTCGCCCTCGGCAACATGGGCATCCTCGCCGCCCAGGTGTTCATCGGGGTCTCGGGGCGTCGGCTCACCGTCCCGCTCTCGACGCAAGAGTCCTCGGATCGGATCCATCGCACCTGGCTGGCCTACATCGGGATCATGGTCGTGTCCGCGTGCTTCATGGTCTACGGGCTGGCGCAGTTCGTCGACGAGCTTCACCTCGGCATGGTGCGCGTCGTCACCGGCGTGCTCGCGTTCGTCAGCAACGTCCTGCTGGACACGCTGGTCGGCACCGACGCGATCGTCGCGGCGATGGCTCACTTTCGCCGGCGCGGCGTGCCCGATCCGAGGCACGCGCAGCTGCTGGGCGAGTCCGAGGCGAAGCTCGAGTCGTTCGTGTCGTAGCCCGCTGTGCCGGCGCTGCGGAGTTGTCACGAGGTGGTCCGCGGGTGACTCAGGCGATGCCGCGCTCGAACTCGGCGAGCTCGGCTTCGTCGAGCGCGCTGATCCGGGTGCCGCCCGCATCCTTGATCCGGATCGCGGCTCGATCCCCGATCGTGGTCTTCTCCCACGTGGCGCCGGCGCGGACCGCATCGATCAGCCCCTGCACGCGCGCCCGGCCGGGCACGCGATCGAACATCAGGATGTTGCCCTCGGCGGGGCAGCCATCCCCGAGATCGACGAACATCGCGGCGAGATCGACCGCACGTTCCGGACGATACTTCTTGCCCTCGAACCACTCGGAGCACAGCTCCGAGGCCGCATCGTTGCGATCTTGTGCTGGGCCCAGCGCGCCCTGGCTCGAGATCGCCCGGAGCGTCGCCGTGACGTCCCGCTCCTTGAGGTCGACCTCCGCATACAGCGCGTCGAGCTTCATCGCACGCGACAGCGCCTGGGCGATCGCGAGCCCCCCGGCGCCATTGGCCGTGACCAGGGTCCCGCCGGCGCCATCTGGATACAGCGTGATGTGCAGAGCGACCTTCGCCCGGGTCTTGCCGGTCACCGGCTCGAAGCCGCGATCCGAGAGGCTCGCGATGAGATGTTTCGAGGTTTGCTTCGTCGCGGTCGCAGCGCGCCACACCCAGGTCAGCATTCGTCGAGAGTAAACCGGTGGCGCGCGAGGACGAAGGCCGAGGCTTCGAGATCGATGACGAACGCCCGGCCGCGGGCGCCACGGGGTCCTCAGGACGGACGCGCTCGACGTCCGGATCTTCCCGAGGGGACCGGGGAGATCTCCTCGCGCCAAGCACGTCATCCCGCATACCAAAGCTGGCTCGATCCCATGGTCGAGGGTCCGTCGGTGGTGGAGCGAGACCCACACGCGCCGCGACGATTCCGCGGTTACCAGAGGCGATTCGAGCGCCAGGCGACTACGATCAGTCCGATGCCGCACACCGTCTATGTCTTCGGCGATCTGATCTGGCCGATGCCCGATCCTGGATTGCTCGCGGTCTGGCGTGCGATGTCGATCGACGCGTCTCGCTGGGACGACTGGCACGGGTTCGTCGACGGCACCCTCGGCGGCACGATCGGGGCGATGGTCGATGGCGTCAGCGGCCGACCCGCGTTCGAGCTCGAGCTCAGCGACACCGGCGTCCGCCTGCGCGCGTGCTTCGACGATGCCCACGCGGATGATTGGCAGCGCCTCGCGATCGCCTGGCGCCTCGCGGCCGATCTCGGGGCGCACGGCGAGTTCGCGTGGTGCCCCAGCGAGCAGGGCGCCGCCGATATCGCGTACCGCGCCGTGATCCATGACTATGTATCGCAGTGGGAGAAGCTCACCGGCGCCCACACCAGCGCGATCGAGGTGATGGCAGGTCGACGTGAGGTCGCCGCCCTGGCCACGCAGCGGGGCAACTGCAGCTGACGCGGCGCCGGGTCGATCCGGCGGCTCCTCAAGGGTTGGCGGGCGGCCTCGTCGGACGTCCGATCCGCGCTAGCGTTCGAGGACGATGTTTCATTGGTTCACCGAGCGGCGGCGACGCCACCTCCTCGAACAGCCGTTTCCGCAGGCCTGGTCGGAGATCCTCGCGCGCGACGTCCTGCTGCTGCGCCGGCTCGATCCATCGCTGCATCGGCGCCTGCGCGATCTGATCCAGGTGTTCATCCACGAGAAACACTGGGAGGGCTGCGGCGGCGTCGAGCTCACCGACGAGCACCGCGTGACGATCGCCGCGCAGGCGTGCGTGCTGCTGGTCGGCGTCAACAACCACGATCTGTTCGCGGAGCTGGTGTCGATCCTGGTCTATCCGAGCACGGTGATCGCACCACCGCGCCAGCGCGGCGTGTTCGAGCTGCCGCCCATGGCGCCCGATCTCGCGACGCCGGTCCTCGGTCAGGCGTTCAAGCAGGGCGCGGTGATCATCGCGTGGGATCGCGCGCTCGCCGGGGCGCGTGATCACGACGGCGATCACAACGTCGTGCTCCACGAGCTCGCCCACGAGATCGACATGCACGACGGCCCGATCGACGGGACCCCGCCGCTTCCCGACGACGCGCGG
>WBZN01000629.1_pt1 | contig 25294 bp, 18 predicted proteins | sample 5204281 | NCBI WGS metagenome assembly WBZN01 (sample SAMN12344347, study PRJNA552823) | activated sludge metagenome | biome: Activated sludge suspended growth; feature: Nitrification reactor; material: Wastewater; isolation source: activated sludge from nitrification reactor of wastewater... | reverse complement strand
GCTGAAGACATAGGTTTCGAATTCCGGCACCGTGTCGCCGCGCGTCAACGGCCCCAGCGCACCGCCCTGGTTGCGCGAGGGGCAGGCGGAATAGGCGACCGCCATCTCGGCGAACAGATGCGGTTCGGCCTGCAAACTGGCGATCAGGCGCTGCGCCTTGGCTTTGGCCGCGTCGCGGGCGTCGAAATCGTCCGGGGCACAGGCGATCAGGATATGCCGCGCCTCGTACTGGTCGGCGGCGCGGAACTTGGCGCGGTTGTTGTCGTAGTAGCGCCGGCAGGAATCCTCCTCCGGCACCGGAACCGCGATTTCCCGCGCGATGAGCGCGGCGATGCGCGGGTCGTCGCCCGAAGCGTCGTCACCCTCTTCTTCCGCCAGGCCGAGGCGATCGGCCTCGTCCAGCAGCAGGCGCTGCAGGACCAGCGCCCCGGTCGCCATCCGCCGCGCTTCAGCGATCGACGACGCGGGGTGATGCTGCATCTCGCGGGCGATCTCCGCCTCGGCGATCTCGCGGCCGTCGATGCGGACCGGCGCGACTTCGATCATCTGCGCGGTAGCCATGTCAGGCGACCTTCTTGGCGGCGCGGCGGCGCACGATCTGGTATGGGCGGAAGGCATAGAAGACCGGCGCGCTCCAGATATGCACCAGGCGGCTGAACGGGAACACCAGGAAGATGGTGAAGCCCAGCACCAGATGCGCCTTGTAGACCCAGGGCAAGCCCGCCAGCACATCGACCTCCAGGCCTCGGAAGGTCACCAGTCGCTGGCAGTATTCCGCCAGGATGAGCATGACGCTGCCGTCGAGATGATGGCTCGAGGCATAGATCGAATAGAGCCCCAGGACGAGCTGCACCCAGATCAGCAGCACGACGAAGATGTCCATCCTGCTGCTGGTGGCGCGGATGCGCGAGTCGGTCAGGCGGCGATGGATGAGCAGCGTCAGGCCGATGAAGCAAAGCGTGCCGAAGACGCCGCCGGCGATCATCGCCAGCAATTGCTTCTGCTCCACCGAGACGAACAGCGTGTAGACCTCATGCGGGGTCAGCAGGCCGGCGAGATGCCCGAGGAACAGCAGCAAGATGCCGATGTGGAAGAGATTGGAGCCCCAGCGCAACTGGCTCCGCCGCAGCAACTGGCTGGAGCCGGAGCGCCAGGAATACTGCTCGCGGTCGAAGCGCACCAGGCTGCCGATCAGGAACACGGCCAGGCAGAGATACGGATAGATCCCGAACGCGAACTGGTTGAGATAGTCGATCATTTCCGCCCCTCCCGGCCGCCGCGCGCGGCATCCAATTCATTCATGCGATCGAGGATCGCCCCGGCCTTGCCGCAGCCCGCCTTGCCGGTCGGATCGTTTTCCGGACCGAAGGTCACGGCCGCCTCTTCCCACACCTTGTCCAGCGCCTCGGGTGTATCGTCGGCCTCTTCCGCCGCGCCCGCGATCTGAGCCGGTTTCAGGCCGGCCAGCGCCAGCAGGGCGGCGAAGACCGCCTGGTAGCGGTCGTCGCGTTCCACGAGGCGGGCGTGGATCGCCTGCAGGATGGGGCCGACATCGCCGAGGCTGCGCCGCGCCTGGTCGTCCGGCAGCAGCGACAGGTATTCGAGATACATCGGCAGGAAGTCCGGCAGCTCGTTGGGATCGGCCAGCAGGCCGGCATCGGCATAGAGCTGGCCCAGGTTGACCATCGCCATGCCGCGGTCGCGCGATTCGCCGTGCACATGCTCGAAGAGATGCAACGACACCCGGCGCGAGCGGTCGAACAGGCCGACATAATGCTCCTGCGCCGCCAGCAGATCCTCGGCGGCAAGCGTAGCCGCGAAGCCGCGCAGGACCCCCATCGGCGCGCTGCCGAGCATGCCCTCCGCGGCCACCGCCTCGATCAGCTCAGGCAGGGCACCGACCCACCCGGCTTCGGGATAGGTCAGCAGCCAGCCGAGCGCCTTGTAGGTCCTGGCTCCGGCGGTACCCATCACGCACGCTCCTTCGGTGCCTTGGTCTTCGGCTTCTGGCCGAACAGGCTTGCCGTGCTGCTGCCGTCGGAGCAGCCATTGCCGAAGGTGAAGCCGCAGCTGGCCTTCAGATCATAGGTGTTCTCGGCATACTCCCGGTGCGTGCTGGGGATGACATAGCGGTCTTCGTAGTTGGCGATCGCCATGTAGCGGTACATGTCCTCGACCTGCGCCTTGGTGAGGCCGACTTTTTCCAGCACGGCGTCGTTCTCGAAACCATCGACATGGCGGCCGCGCATGAAGACGCGCATCGCCGCCATGCGGCGCAGCGCCGCCGCCACCGGCCGCTCGTCGCCGGCGGTCAGCAGGTTGGCGAGATACTTCATCGGGATGCGCAGCTTGTCGATGTCCGGCAAGTCGCCGTCGAAGCCGATCTTGCCCGCCTCCGCCGCCGCCTGGATCGGCGACAACGGTGGGATGTACCAGACCATCGGCAGGGTGCGGTATTCCGGGTGCAGCGGGAAGGCGATCTTCCATTCCATCGCCATCTTGTAGGTCGGCGAGGCCTGCGCCGCGGCCAGCCAGGCCTCCGGCACGCCATCCTTGCGCGCCTGGGCCAGCACGTCGGGGTCGTTGGGGTCGAGGAAGATCTTGAGCTGCGATTCGTAGAGATCGGTGGTCAGCGGCACGCTGGCCGCTTCCTCGATCCTGTCGGCGTCATAGAGCAGGACGCCCAGGTAGCGAATGCGGCCCACGCAGGTCTCGGAGCAGACGGTCGGTTCGCCTGCCTCGATGCGCGGATAGCAGAAGATGCACTTCTCCGCCTTGCCGCTCTGCCAGTTGTAGTAAATCTTCTTGTACGGGCAGGCCGAGACGCACATGCGCCAGCCGCGGCACTTGTCCTGGTCGACCAGGACGATGCCGTCCTCCTCGCGCTTATAGATCGAGCCCGAGGGACAGGAAGCGACGCAGGTCGGATTCAGGCAGTGCTCGCACAAACGCGGCAGGTAGAACATGAAGGTGTTCTCGAACTGCCCGTAGATCTCCTTCTGCACGTTGTCGAAGTTCTTGTCGGCGCTGCGTTTGCGGAACTCGGTGCCGAGAATCTCCTCCCAGTTCGGGCCCCATTTCACCTTCTCCATGCGCTGGCCGGTGATGAGGGAGCGCGGCCGGGCAACCGGTGCCGCAGGCATTTCCGGCGCCGATTGCAGGTGCTCGTAGTCGAAGGTGAAGGGCTCGTAGTAGTCGTCGATCTCCGGCAGGTGCGGATTGGCGAAAATCTTGGCCAGCACCCGCCACTTGCCGCCGATGCGCGGCTCGATCTTGCCATTGGCCTTGCGGCGCCAGCCGCCCTGCCACTTGTCCTGGTTCTCCCACTCCTTGGGATAGCCGATGCCGGGTTTGGTCTCGACGTTGTTGAACCAGACGTATTCGACGCCTTCGCGGCTGGTCCAGACGTTCTTGCAGGTCACCGAGCAGGTATGGCAGCCGATGCACTTGTCGAGGTTCAGCACCATCGCGATCTGGGCGCGGATCTTCATGGCTGCTCTCCTATTCCGCGGCCCGGGGCTGACCGACGGGGATATCCATCCAGTCGGTCTTGGCCTGCTTGCGCACGATCACGAACTCATCGCGGTTGGTGCCGATCGTGCCGTGGTAGTTGAAGCCCCAGCTCTGCTGCGCGTAGCCGCCGATCATGTGCGTCGGCTTCGGACAGGTGCGGGTCACCGAGTTGTGGATGCCGCCGCGCGCGCCGGTGATCTCGCTGCCCGGCACATTGATGATCTTCTCCTGCGCGTGGTACATCAGCACCATGCCTTCGGGCACGCGCTGGCTGACCACCGCGCGGGCGACCAGCGCGCCGTTGGTGTTGAAGGCCTCGATCCAGTCGTTGTCCTCGACCCCGATCTTGCCGGCGTCGATCTCGCTGAGCCACACGATCGGTCCGCCACGCGACAGGGTCAGCATCAGCAGGTTATCGGTATAGGTCGAGTGGATGCCCCATTTCTGATGCGGGGTGATGAAGTTGAGGGCGATCTCCTTGTTGCCGTTCGAGCGCTTGTGGATCAGCGGCAACACCGTCTTGGTGTCGATCGGCGGCTTGTAGAGGCAGAACCCCTCGCCGAAGGCCAGCATCCAGGCATGGTCCTGGTAGAATTGCTGGCGTCCGGTCAGCGTGCGCCAGGGGATCAGCTCATGCACGTTGGTGTAGCCGGCATTGTAGGTGACATGCTCGGACTCGATGCCGCTCCAGGTCGGCGACGAGATGATCTTGCGCGGCTGCGCCTGCAGGTCGCGGAAGCGGATCTTGTCATCCTCGCGCGGCACCGCCAGATGCGTGTGGTCGATGCCGGTCGCCTTGCTGAGCGCAGCCCACGCCTTCACGGCGACGTGTCCGTTGGTCTCCGGCGCCAGGGTCAGGACGACCTCGGCGGCGTCGATGTCGCTCTCGATCCTGGGCAGGCCCTTGGTGACGCCCTCCTCCCGCACCTCGCCGTTGAGTTGCCTGAGGAACTTGACCTCCTCCTCGGTATTCCAGGCGATGCCCTTGCCGCCATTGCCGACCTTGGTCATCAGGGGGCCAAGCGCGGTGAACTTGCGGTAGGTGTTGGGATAGTCGCGTTCCACCACCGTCATCGCCGGCATGGTCTTGCCGGGCACCGGGTCGCACTGACCCTTGTTCCATTCCTTGGGCAGAAAGGCCTGGGCCAGTTCGGCCGGCGTATCGTGCATGATCGGGGTCAGCACCAGGTCCTTCTCGACCCCGAGGTGGCCGACCGCCAATTCGGAGAACTTGCGGGCGACGCCCTTGAAAATCTCCCAGTCACTGCGCGCCTGCCAGGCCGGGTCGACCGCCGCCGACAGCGGGTGGATGAAGGGATGCATGTCGGAGGTGTTGAGGTCGTGCTTTTCGTACCAGGTCGCGGTCGGCAGCACGATGTCGGAATAGAGGCAGGTGGTCGACATGCGGAAGTCGAGGGTCACCAGCAGGTCGAGCTTGCCCTCCGGCGCCTGGTCGCGCCACGGCACCTCGGTCGGCTTCTCCTGGCCCATCTGCCCCAGGTCCTTGCCCTGCACGCCGTGCTTGGTGCCCAGCAGATGTTTCAGGAAATACTCATGCCCCTTGCCGCTGGAACCCAGCAGGTTCGAGCGCCAGACGAACATGTTGCGCGGAAAGGCGCGCGGATCGTCCGGGTCCTCGCAGGCCATCTGCAGCTTGCCGGCCTTCAGGGCCTCGACGGCGTAGGCGGGGACCTCCTTGCCGCTCGCCGCCGCGTCGCGCGTCACCTGCAGCGGATTGGCCATCAATTGCGGCGCCGAGGGCAGCCAGCCCATCCGTTCCGACCGCACGTTGAAGTCGATCAGGCTGCCTTTCATCGCGGCCGCCTGGGCGGGATCGAGCGTGGGCGACAGGATCTCCGCCGTGTTCAGCGTCTCGTAGCGCCACTGGTCGGTATGGGCATAGAAGAACGAGGTCGAGTTCATCTGCCGTGGCGGCCGGTGCCAGTCGAGCGCGAAGGCGAGCGGCGTCCAGCCGGTCTGCGGCCGCAGCTTCTCCTGGCCCACATAGTGCGACCAGCCGCCGCCCGGTTGGCCGATGCAGCCGCACATCACCAGCATGTTGATGATGCCGCGATAGATCATGTCGCCGTGGTACCAGTGGTTGACCGCGGCGCCCAGGATGACCATGGAGCGGCCCTTGGTCTTGTGCGCGTTGTCGGCGAATTCGCGCGCGGTGGCGATGACATGCGCCCGTGGCACGCCGGTGATGCGCTCCTGCCAGGCCGGTGAATAGGGCTGGTCGTCGTCGAAACTGGCGGCCACATTTCCGCCGCCCAGGCCGCGGTCGATGCCGTAATTCGCCACCATCAGGTCGAACACGGTGGCAACCAGCACCTCGCCTTCGGCGGTGAGGACCTTCTTCACCGGCACGTTGCGCATCAGGATGCTATCGTGATCGGTGTGCTGGAAGTGCTCGTGCTGGATTCCGCCGAAATAGGGGAACGCCACCGGGGCCACGTCGTCGCGCGCGTCGATCAGGCTGAGGCGCGCCTTCACCGCGCCGCCGCTCGCGCCGTCCTTCTCCTGCAGATTCCACTTGCCCTGCTCGCCCCAGCGGAAGCCGACGCTGCCGTTCGGCGCGGTGATCTTGCCGGACGCCTCGTCGAGAACGAGCGTCTTCCACTCCGGATTGTTGCCCTGGTCCAGCTTGCCGGCGAAATCGGAAGCCCGCAGGAAACGATCCGGCACCAGCCTGCCGTTATGGTCGGCGAGCCGCACCAGCATCGGCATGTCGGTATATTGCCGGCAGTAATCCGCGAAATACTGGCTCTTTCCGGCCAGATGCCATTCCTTGAGGATGACATGGCCGATCGCCATGGCGAGCGCCGCGTCGGTGCCCTGCTTCGGGTGAAGCCAGAGGTCGGCGAATTTCGACGCCTCGCTGTAGTCCGGCGTCACCACCACCGCCTTGGTGCCCTTGTAGCGCACCTCGGTGAAGAAATGCGCGTCCGGCGTCCGCGTCTGCGGAACGTTGGAACCCCACAGCATGATGAAGCCGGAATTGTACCAGTCGGCGGATTCCGGCACGTCGGTCTGCTCGCCCCAGGTCTGCGGCGAGGACGGCGGCAAATCGCAATACCAGTCGTAGAAGCTCATCGCCACGCCGCCGATCAGGCTCAGGTAGCGCGTGCCGGCGGCATAGGAGACCATCGACATGGCCGGAATCGGCGAAAAGCCGATGACGCGGTCGGGGCCCCAGGTCTTCGCGGTGTAGACATTGGCGGCGGCGATGATCTCGTTGACCTCGTCCCAGCTTGAGCGGACGAAGCCGCCGAGGCCGCGAATCGATTTGTAGTCCTTGGCCTTCAGCGGATCCTCGACGATCGAGGCCCAGGCATTGACCGGATCCTGATGCGTCCGGCGCGCCTCGCGCCACAACCGGATCAGGCGGCCGCGCACCATTGGGTATTTCAGCCGGTTGGCGCTGTAGAGGTACCAGGAATAGCTGGCGCCCCGCGAACAACCGCGGGGCTCGTGGTTCGGCAAATCGGGCCGGGTGCGCGGATAGTCGGTCTGCTGCGTTTCCCAGGTGACGATGCCGCCCTTCACATAGATCTTCCAACTGCAGGACCCGGTGCAATTGGCGCCATGGGTCGAGCGCACGATGCGGTCATGCGCCCAGCGCTGGCGATAGGCATCCTCCCAGGTGCGGTCCTCGGTGGTGACGATGCCATGCTCGCCGGAAAACGCCTCCTGGCGCTGCTTGAAAAAGGTCAGGCGGTCGAGGAAATGACTCATGATGCTTGTTCCTTCGGGGTCAGCATTTCGCTTCGGCGCCCGCGCGGGCGTAGTACCACCAGTTGATGATCAGGTTGACCACGTAGAAAGCCGCCGCAACCAGGAAGAAGGCGGTGACGCCGCCGGTCCAGCTGATCGACCGGCCGATCATGATGCTGACCGCGAACGGTCCGTACGCCGCGATCGCGCCGGTGAAGCCGATCACCCCGCCGGCCTGGCGCGGCGGGAAGATCATCGGCATCTGCTTGAAGGTCGAGGCGTTGCCGATACCGGTGAAGAAGAAGATCGCCAGCATGCTGCCGACGAAGTACGGGAACTCGGCGATGCTTTCCGGCGTCGAGAAATAGGCGACCGCGAGCGCACTGGCGACGAGGCCCAGGGCCGAGACCTGCGTAACCCGGGCGCCGCCGAGCTTGTCGGAGATCGGACCGGCCACCGCGCGCATGACCGAGCCGACCAGTGGGCCGTAGAAGGCATAGGCCAGCGGGTCGGGGGCCCCTTCGAAGCCGCCGTAGAGCTGCTTGATCAGCAGCGGGAAGGTAGCGGAGAAGCCGGCGAAGGAGCCGAAGGTCATCAGATAGAGGCTGGTCATCAGCCAGGTGTGCTTGTTCTTGTTGATATCGAACTGCTCCTTGAAACTGGCCCGGATCGGCACCGAGCGCAGCCAGATCCACCCGGCCAGGGCGAAGACCACGATGAAGGGCACATAGATCAAGGCGGCGTTCTGCAGCCAGATGTCCTTGACGACGTCGCCCTTGGTGAAGGTTTGCGGCACGCCGGCGAGGGTGCCGAAGAAGGCCAGGCCGATGATCCAGGGAGTCACGAACTGGACCACGCTTACGCCCAGATTGCCGATACCGGCCTGGATGGCGAGCGCCGTGCCCTGCAGCCGCTTGGGGAAGAACAGGCTGGTCGAGGGCATGAAGCTGGAGAAGTTGCCGCCGCCAAGTCCGGCCAGGAAGGCAAGCGTCATCAGCAGCCAATAAGGCGTGGTCGGGTCCTGCACCACGATCACCCACCCGACCGCCGGAATCAGCAGGCTCAAGGTGGAGAAGGTCACCACCCGTCGCGTGCCGAAGATCGGTGTCAGCAGGTTGTGGATCAGGCGGAAGGTGCCGCCGGCAAGGCCCGGCATCGCGGTCAACCAGAACAACTGATCGGTATCGAGCTTGAAACCGATATTGGGCAGACGCACAACGAGGGCGCTGACCAGGAACCACACAATGAAAGCCATGATCAGGTTGGCCGTGGTGATCCAGAGCGTCAGCCAGGCGCGCGACTTGCCTTCCCGCTCCCAGAAGGCCGGATCTTCCGGCAGCCAGGCGGTGAGCCAGGTTCCGCCGCGCGCGGTTGTGCTGTTGCTGAGATCGGTGGGCATGGAGGTCTCCAGTCCTGAGAATTCAGTTGCTGCCGGCTCGGCCGGCCAGTTCCGGCAGGTAGCCGGGCTCGCGCAATTCGGGTGTCTGCCTCTGTTCCATGCGGCGGATGGCGAAGTGCATCCACACCAAGGCGATGGAAACCAGGGCGAAGAGCAGCATGAAGCAGCTGGTCCACACGCCGGTGACGTCGTTCATGAAGCCGAAGGCGAAGGGGAGCACGAAGCCGCCCAGGCCCCCGATCATCCCGACGACACCGCCGACCGAACCGACATTGCCGGGGAAGTAGACCGGGATGTGCTTGTAGACCGCGGCCTTGCCCAGCGACATGAAGAAGCCGAGCACGAAGGTGAGGATCGTGAACGGGATCAGCCCGATGCCGAAGCTGAAGGTCATGTCGCCGCGGATACCGTGCACCACATAGTCCGTCGTCGGGTAGCTGAGCAGGAAGGTGCAGATGACGCTGACGATGAAGGTCAGATACATGACCTTGCGGGCGCCGATGCGGTCGGAGAGATAGCCGCCGAATACCCGCAGCAGCGATCCCGGGATCGAATAGGCGGCGCCCAGCATGCCGGCAACCCGGATGTCGAGTCCGTAGACGCCGACATAGTAGCGGGGCAGCCAGAGCGCGAGGGCGACGAAAGCGCCGAAGACGAAGAAGTAGTAGAGCGAGAAGCGCCAGACCTGCAGCTGCGCCAGCGGCTTCAGCTGTTCGGTGAAGCTCTGCGGCTTGGCGCCTGTGCGACGGCGGGCCTGCAAGCTCGGCTCGTCATGCGACAGGAAGAAGAAGCCGAGCGCGGTCACCAGCAGGCCCACGGCCCAGACTTGCGCCACCATGGTCCAGCCGAATGCCACCATCACGAAGGGCGCCACGAACTTCGTCACCGCGGCGCCGACATTGCCCATGCCGAAGATGCCGAGCGCGGTTCCCTTCCAGGTCGGCGGCGCGAAATCCGCGACATAGGCGACGCCGACGGCGAAGGAACCGCCCGCAATGCCGACGCCGAGCGCCGCCACCAGGAACATCTCATAGGTCTGCGCGTAGGAGAGCAGCCAGGTGGCGATCGAGGCGGAGACCATGACCAGCAGCATCATGCGCCGGCCGCCGACCTGCTCGGTCCAAATGCCGAGCGCCAGGCGGATCAATGAGCCGACCAGGATTGGCAGCCCGATCAGGAAACCGAATTCGGTGTCATTGAGGCCGAGATCTTTTTTGATCTGCACGCCAATGATCGAGAAGATCGTCCAGATGGCGAAGCAGATGGTGAAGGCGAAAGTGCTGAGCCCGACGGCGCGGGTAACCTCGCCGCGATCGCGCACCGCCTCGGATCCGCCGCCAACGTGATCGGTTTTCGACTGTGCCATGATGGCCCCCTCAACCTCTTTGTTAGAGGTTCAGTCCGGTTGGGCCGTGCGAGCAATGTGCAGGATTGCCGCACGTGCAGCGAATTGCAAGCATCAAGCCTCATTTTCTGGGAGAGTCGTGCGACAAACTGCCCCGTTTGACCGGGCGCAAGTTGCGACTTGACGAAGGTCAAGTATTCGTTTGAAAAGCTTATTGCGACTAGGGGAATTTGATGGGCAGACCGTGAATCAATCCGACCAGACTGCGCTCTTCGCCTTGCCGCTCTTCGCCCACTTGCCGGTGGCGGCGCTGGAGCGAATTGCCGAGCAGGGGTTCGTCCAGAGCGAGCCGGCCGAAGCCGTGCTGTTCCAGGAGGGCGAGACGGCGCGCTTCCTGCACGTGATCCTGTCCGGCAAGGTCGCGTTGTTCGGCAGCACCGGCGGCGGGTCATCTGGCGGAATGCCCCACCGAGAGGCGATCGTGGAGATCTTTTCCGCCGGCGACGTCGTCATCGCTCCGGCGATCCTGCTCGATATGGCCTACCTTATGTCCGCCCGGGTCATCGAAGTGTCACGGATCGCCTTTCTTCCCGCACCCGCGATTCGCGATCTGCTGCGCGACAACGCGGATTTCGCCCGCGAGGCGGCATTGATGCTGGCGCGCCATTGGCGGCTCCTGGCGCGCCAGTTGAAGGACCAGAAGCTCCGCTCCGCTCCGCAGCGCCTGGCGCGCTATCTGCTGACGCTCGCGAATGGGGCGCAGGGCACCCGGGTGGAGGTCGAACTCACATTCGACCGGCGCACGCTGGCGAGCTGGCTCGGCATGTCGCCGGAGAACCTGTCGCGCTCGATCGCCCAATTGGGCGAGGTCGGCGTGCATGTCAGGGGCCGCACGGCCTCCATCGACCACATCGGCCGGCTGCACGCCTATTGCCAGGAAGACGACCTGCGCTAGATCGCAGCGCAGCTGCGGTACTCCGTGCCGCCTCGCCCGCGTGAGCGTGTCACCGCCACGCCCAGATCGCTCTTCGAGCGCCGGTGCGCCAAACGCCTGACCTCGGGCGCGCTGGAAACGCCGGCCGACCAGGTGGAGATGCCTCCCGCTCCTTCCGCGCCACTGCGGCGGCGCCGACAATTTCCCCAGCGGGATGAGCGTCCGCCGCCGATATTGATAGAAATATTGCTGAATTGACTTCATGTTAGAAAACTGACTTACTGTCCGGCACAAGCCGCGCTGAAGCGGCGCGCGCCGGCTCGGCCGGTCTGGGGGCGGCAATGCGGGAATCGGTGCGGCAGCGTCTGGCCGCGTGCCTCGACGGCGCAACCAAGGCCGAGCGCATGATCGCCACCTACATGCTGGCGAATCTCACCAGCCTGCCCTTCGACACCGCCGCCACGCTGGCCGCCAAGGTGGGCTTGAGCGAGCCATCGGTCGGCCGCTTCTGCCGCGCCATCGGCTACCGGCATTTCAAGGCGCTGAAGGCCGATCTGCAGGGCGACATCGGCGAGCGGCCCTGGCTGATCGGCGACCGTCTCAAGGAGTATCGCGAACGCAGCCGCAAGGGCGGCGACGAACTGGCCCGCGGCCTGGAGATGGAAATCGCGGCCCTCGTCGGCAACTACGAGCTGGCGCACAGCAGGGAATGGAAGCGCGCGGTCAAGCGGCTTGCCCGCGTGCCGCAGATCTTCGTCGCCGGCTTCCAGACCGAGCGCGGCCTGGCGCATTACCTGGTGAACCAGCTGCAGTACCTGCGCGCCGGGGTGCATCTGGCCGATCTGGCCGGCGGCAATTTCGCCGAAGTCCTGCTGGGCGACCCGCGCCAGGTGAACCTCGTCATCATCGAGGCGCGGCGCTATTCCCGCCTGGCCCGGCGCCTGGCGATCGAGGCCCGCGCGGCCAAGGTCACCACCACGCTGATCACCGATTCCTACTGCGACTGGGGCCACGACCTGGTCGACGAGACCTTCGTCGTGCAGACCGACCTCAACCAGTTCTGGGAATCGACGGCGCCGATGGCCTCGCTCATCGCCCTCCTCATCAACAGCATCTTCAACGAGCTCGGGCCGTCCGTCGAAGCGCGCATGAATGAGGTCTCCGCCCTGTACAGCCGCTTCACCGGCATCGTCGGCGATTCGGGGGGCCCGCTGCCCTGACAACCTTCCCTACCCCACCAACCGCAAACACAAAACGACACCAAAGGAGGCTTACGTGAACATGCACTTGCGCAGAACACTTCTCATCGGCGGAACGGCGCTGATGACCATGGCCGGCGCCCTTGCCGGTCTCAGTTCCTCCGCCTGGTCGCAGGAAGCGACCTTCGTGATGTCGACCAACGAGGTCGGCGCGCCGACCTACAATCCGGTCAAGGCGACCATGCTGAACACCGCCACGTCGCTGATCTACGACCGGCTGGTGGTGCAGGACGCCGACCAGAGCTTCCACCCGCATCTGGCGGAATCCTGGGAAGAAGCGCCGGACGGCATGCAGTGGATCTTCCACCTCAAGAAGGGCGTCACCTTCCATGACGGCGAGCCGTTCAACGCCGCCGCGATCGCCGCCTGGATCCCGAGCTTCACCGGCACCGACAACGAATACATGGTGAGCGCCATCGACAAGGTCGAGGCAGTCGACGACTACACCGTGAAGTTCGCGATGAAGCACCCGGAGCCGAACCTGCTCTTCAACCTGTCCAGCGTCTTCATGGGCATCCCGGCGCCGAAGGCCTATGCCGAGCTCGGCGACAATTTCGGCGTGACCCAGGCGATCGGCACCGGCCCGTTCAAGATGGAGAGCTTCACCGTGGGCCAGGAGACGGTGCTGGTCCGCAACGAGGACTACAAATGGGGCTCGGAACTGTCCGAGAACAAGGGACCGGCCAAGATCGAGAAGATCACCTTCCGCGAGATCCCGGAGGAATCGACCGCGTTTCTCGAGCTCAAGACCGGCGGCGTCGACATGCTGCTCGGTGTGCCGACGGACTTCCTGGGCGAGCTGAAGGCGGAGCCCAATGTCGGCGTCATCACCCTGCCCGGCCTTGATGTTGCCTATATGCCGATCAACACCACCATGGAGCCCTTCACCGACGTCAAGGTCCGCCAGGCAACGGCCCTTGCCATCAACCAGAAGGAAATCCTCGACAGCATCTATGGCGGCATCGGCATGGAAGCGCACAACTTCCTGATTTCGGCGCTGCCGGAATCCAATGTCGATCCGAAATACAACATCTCCTATGACCCGGCGAAGTCGGCGGCCCTGTTCGACGAGGCCGGCTGGAAGCTGGGCGCCGACGGCATCCGCGAGAAGGACGGCAAGCAGCTCAAAGTAAAGCTCTGGACCCAGAGCGACACCGAGTTCAAGCGGCTGACCGAGGCGGTGCAGGCCCAGCTGAAGGCGGTCGGCATGGATGCGGAGATAACCGTGTTCGATTCCTCCACCATCCGCGACCAGTACAAGAAGAACGAGCACCAGCTGGCGGTGCGCTCCTATAGCTGGAACAACGCCGACATCATCGACTGGTTCTTCAGCGGCCAGCGCCTCGGCTATCCCAACATCTCGATGTGGAACGACCCCAAGGCCGAGGAGCTGAACGCCAAGGCGATGACCGGCTCTAAGACGCTGGAAGAGCGCATCGCCAACTTCAAGACGTATCACGAATACGTCCTGTCGCAGTTCCCCTTCGCGCCGATCTACCAGCCGGTGCAGAACGTGGGCTACAACAAGGAGCACCTGAAGGTCCCCGAGAAGATCCGAGCCACGCAGGTCGAAGGGGTCACGATGCTTGACATGGAAGTCGTCGAGTAGGCGGGAACCAGGAGGGGAAGACCGGGATGCTGAGCTACGCGCTGCGGCGGCTGTTGCTGCTGGTCCCGGTCTTCCTCGCCGTTTCGGCGATCGTCTTCCTCATCATCCATCTGGTGCCGGGCGATCCGGTCGACAGCCTCGCCCGCATCGGCTCCTCGCCCGAGCAGAAGCAGATCATCGCCGCCCGCTATGGGCTGGATAGGCCGCTGCTCGAGCAATACTTCATCTGGCTCGGCCATCTGGCCCAGGGCGATCTCGGCAATGCCATCGTGCTGCGCCGCCCGGTCGCGCAACTGATTGCGCAGAACCTGCCCTATTCCCTGGCGCTCGGCGGCCTTGCCTTGCTGTTCTCCACCGTGTTTGGAGTCCTGGCCGGCGTCGTCGCCGCACTCTACAAGGAGACCCGCGTCGACCAGGGCATCATGGCCGGCATCCTGTTCGGCTCCACCCTGCCCAGCTTCTGGCTCGGCCTGCTGTTGATCCTGGTTTTTGCCGTCGAGCTGGGCTGGTTCCCGGTTTCCGGCGCGCGCAGCTGGACCGCGATGGTGCTGCCCGTCCTCACCATCGGCCTCGGCGGCACGGCGCTGGTCGCCCGCGTCACCCGCATCGCCATGCTGGAGACGGCGCAGAAGGACTTTGTCCTGCTGCTGCATGCCAAGGGCCTGCCGGCCCTGCGTATCCAGCTGCGCCACATCCTGCGCCACGCCTTGATGCCGGTCGTCACCATCCTGGGCCTGCGCATCGGCTGGATCCTGGGCGGCGCGGTCACTGTCGAATTCGTCTTCGCCCGGCCCGGCCTCGGCACGCTGCTGATCCGGGGCCTCAACCAGCATGACTATCCGGTCGTCCAGGCCTGCCTGCTGATGCTCGCCATGGCGGTGATGCTGGGGACCCTGATCGGCGACCTGGCCCAGGCGGCGATGGACCCGCGGGTGCGGAGCGCGCTGCGATGAGCCTGGACGCGACGATCGCCACCCGCCGCGCCGATTTCCGCCGCAGCGTCGCCGGCAAGGTCCTGCTGACGCCCAAGGGCGGCATCGCCGGCGCCTTCCTCATCCTGTTGGTGTTCCTGGCGCTCTTCGCGCCCTGGGTGGCACCCTATCCCTTTGACGCGCAGAATTTGCAGATCGCCTCCCAGGCGCCGACCCTGGCGCATTGGCTGGGCACCGACGAGTTCGGCCGCGACGTCCTCTCGCGCATCATCTACGGCGCGCGCACCTCGCTCTCGGTCAGCGTGGCCGCGATCGCCGTCTCGGTCTTCGTCGGCATGGTGCTCGGCGCCGCCGCTGGGTATTTCGGCGGCATCTTCGACCGCGCCGTCACCACCGTGGTCGACTTGTCCTGGTCGTTCCCGGAGATCCTGCTGGCCCTCATCCTGGTCGCCATCATCGGGCCGGGGCTGCACAGCACCATGTTCGCCATCGGCATCGCCTATCTGGCGCAGTTCACCCGCCTGACCCGATCCCAGATCCTGAGCCTCAAGGGCGAGACCTATGTGGAGGCGACGATCAATCTCGGCGCCAGCCACGGCCACATCGTGTTCCGCCACTTGATGCCCAATGCCCTGGCGCCGGTCATCATCTGCGGCATGCTGGCGACCGGCGACGCCATCATCCTGGAGGCGACGCTCGGTTTCTTCGGCCTCGGCGCCCAACCGCCGGTGCCGAGCTGGGGCGCCATGATGAGCAGCGGCAGCGCGCTCATCTTCAAGGCGCCCTGGATCATTATCTTCCCCGGCCTGGTCGTGGCGGCGAGCGTCATCGCCATCAATCTGTTCGGCGACGCGTTGATCCGCGCCCTCGACATCCGCGCTAGATTGCGGGAGGGCTGAGCGATGGCCCTGCTTGAGGTGCGCGACCTCTCCATCGACATCGCCGGCATCAAGCCGCTGGACGGCATCGGTTTCACGGTCGACAAGGGCCGGATCCTCGGCATCGTCGGCGAATCCGGCTCGGGCAAGTCGCTCACGGCCCTTACGATCATGGGCCTGCTGCCGCTGATCGGCGGGCGCATCGAGCGCGGCTCGATCCGCTTCGACGGCGCCGAGCTGAACGGTCTGGCGGAACCGGACTTCCGCCGCCTGCGCGGCCGGCGCATCGCCTTCATCACCCAGAATCCGATGACCTCGCTCGACCCGGTGATGCGCGTCGGCCTGCAGATCGACCAGGTCTCGCGCCTGCATCTCGGCCTCGACGCCAAGGCAGCCGCCGCGCGCAGCATTGGCCTCATGGAGCGGCTGCGCATTCCGGCGGCGGCCACCGTCTATCACCACTACCCGCATCAGCTCTCGGGCGGCATGAAGCAGCGCATCGTGGTGGCCATGGCACTGGCGGCAGACCCGGACCTCATCATCGCCGACGAGCCGACCACGGCGCTCGACGTCACCATCCAGGCGCAGATCGTCCAGCTGCTGGTCGAGCTGGTGCGGGACCGCGGCGTCGCCCTCATCCTCATCACCCACGACATGGGCGTGGTGGCCCAGGCCTGCGACCGCGTGGTCGTGCTCTATGCCGGCCGGGTAGCGGAAAGCAGTGACGTGAAGTCGATCTTCGCCGCGCCGCGGCACCCCTATACCCAGGCCTTGATCCGCTGCATCCCGCGCGAGGGCATGGCGCCGGGCAGCCTCGCCGGCATTCCGGGCTCGGTGCCGAGCGTCGCCAACTATCCCGCCGGCTGCCGCTTTCATCCGCGCTGCAGCCGCAGCGGGCCAAGTTGTGCGGAGACCGTGCCGCCGCTCGACCACCTTCCTTCGGGCGCCGAGATCGCCTGCCTTTTCGCCGAGACGCGGGAGGCGGCGCCATGATCGATGCATCCCGGGCCGGGGCCGCCGGCGATCTGGTGCAGATCCGTGACCTCGGCAAGCGGTTCGAGAGCCGCAAGGGCCTGTTCGGCAAGCGCCGCAGCCTGGCCGCGGTGAGCAACGTGACCCTCGACATCCCGCGCGGCAAGGTCACCGGCGTGGTCGGCGAGTCCGGCTGCGGCAAGTCCACTCTGGCGCGGCTGGTGGTGCGCCTGCTGCAGCCGAGCGACGGCAAGGTCACCTTCGACGGCACCGATCTCGCCGGCCTGTCCAATACCGAGATGCGACGCCTGCGCCGGCGCATCCAGATGGTGTTCCAGGACCCCTATTCAGCCATCGATCCGCGCTATTCGGTCGCCGACGCGCTGCTCGAGCCGTTCCAGGTCCAGGGCATAAGCCTCAGCGCCCGCCAGGCGCGCGACAAAGTGGCTGAGCTGCTGGCCATGGTTCGCTTGGGGCCGGAACTGGCCGCCTCCTATCCGCATCAGCTGTCCGGCGGCCAGCGCCAGCGCATCGGCATCGCCCGCGCGCTCGCCTTCAAGCCTGATTTCCTGGTGCTGGACGAGCCGACCGCCTCACTCGATGTCTCGATCCAGGCGCAGATCATCGCACTCCTGGAGCAGTTGAAGACCGAGCTTGGCCTTACCTACCTTTTCATCTCCCACGATTTGGGCCTGGTGCGGTATTTCTGCGACCGCATCGTGGTCATGTATCTGGGCCGCGTGGTGGAGGTCCTGCCGGGGCCGCGGGCCAAGCCGCGTCATCCCTATACGCGAACCCTGCTCGACAGCACCTTCGCGCCCGATCCCAACCAGCGCCGCGACATCAGCCGGCTGACCGGCGAGATCGCCAGTGCCTACGATCTGCCGGCAGGCTGCGCCTTCGCCGCGCGCTGCGCCTTTGCCAAGGATGCGTGCCGCGCGCAGGTGCCGTCCCTCGCCACCGATCCGGACGGCCATGCCGTCGCCTGCTTCAACCCATTGAGCTGATCACAAACCGGGACTTCATCATGACCTTCACCGTGCTCACCGCCGAGTTCGCCCACGAGACCAACACCTTCAACAAGCACCGCACCGACTACAAAGCGTTCATGGAGCGCTATGGCTTCTTCGGCGGGGACGCGATCAAGGAGCGCGGCGACGCCAACACGGAACTCGCCGGGTTCTGCGACTGCGCCCGGAAATACGGCTGGAATCATGTCCATGTGCTGAGCGCCTCGGCCGAACCCGCGGGCGTGGTGACGCGCGACGCCTTCGATCGCCTGGGCGGCGCCATCGTGGCCGCGGCGGCGGAGCACAAGGGCAAGCTCGACGGCGTCCTGCTCAACCTGCATGGCGCCATGGTCACCGAGTTCTGCGAGGACGGCGAGGGCGAGCTGCTGGAGCGGCTGCGCAAGGTGGTCGGGCCCGACATGCCCATCGCCATCACCCTTGACCTGCACGGCAACATCACGTCGAAGATGTGCGAGCTCGCCCAGATCGTGCTTTCCTACAAGACCTATCCGCATGTCGACATGCGGGAGCGCGGCCGCCAGGCCGGCGACATCCTGCAGCGCACGATGAAGGGCGAGATTCGCCCGCGCACTTTGCGCGCTCATCGCCCGATGCTGGACGAGATCAACGGCGGCCGTACCGATGTCGGCCCGATGATCGACCGCATCGCCAAGGCCATCGCCTATGAAAGGGAGCCCGGCGTCTTCGCCGTCAGCGTCAATGCCGGCTTCGGCAATGCCGACATCAAGGAGGTCGGCCCGACGGTGACCGTCACCTATCAGGACAACGAGGCCAAGCATCGCGCCTTCGCCGAGAGCATCGCCGACGACATCTGGAACAAGCGGTTCGACGTGATCAACTACTACATGCCGGTGGAGGAAGCCGCGGCCATCGCCAAGGCCTACAGGCGCACCACCGGCCCGCTCATCATCGCCGACTATGCCGACAATCCCGGCGGCGGCGGCTATGGCGACAGCACCAACCTGCTGAAGGCGCTGCTCGATGCCGGCATCGCCGATGCCGCCTTCGGCCCCATGGTCGATCCGGAGACCGCCCAGCAGCTGCACCGGCACAAGGTCGGCGAGCGGGTGAAGGTGCGCCTGGGCGGCAAGTCCGATCCGCGATTCGGCGGCGAGCCGCTCAGCCTCGAGGGCGAGATCCGCCTGATCAGCGACGGCTTCTATACCGGCGACGGGCCCATGGTAGGCGGCCTGCGCCTGGGCTGGGGCGACACGGCGGTGCTGCGCGTCGGCGGCATCGACATCCTGGTGGTGAGCGAGCCGTCGCAGATGCTGGACCTGCAGCAGTTCCGCGCCTTCGGCCTCGACCCGGCGGCGAAAACGGTGGTCGGGCTCAAATCGATGCAGCATTTCCGCGCCGCCTTCGAGCCGATCGCCGGCAAGGTCATTGTCTGCGACAGCGGCGCGCTCTGCACCACGCATCTGGAAAAGCTGCCCTATCGCAATGTGCCGCGGCCGATCTATCCGATCGACCGCGACATGAAGCTCTGAGCCGTCCGGCGTGGCCATGCGCGCGCACCATCACCTGCCCTCGCATCTCGGGATCGAGCGGGGACATCTGACCATCGACGGCAAGGATACTGTCGCCCTGGCGGCGGGGCACGGATCGCCGCTCTTTGTCTTCTCGGAGCGGCGCCTGGCGGCCAATGCCAGCGGTTTCCTGGCGGCGGCGCGGCGCGGCCATCCCCGCGCAGCGATATTCTTCGCCAGCAAGGCCTGCTCCAACCTCCATGTGCTGCGGGTGATCCGCCGCCAGGGCCTCGGCATCGAGGTGAATTCCGGCGGCGAGCTGTGGAAGGCGCTGGCGGCCGGCTTCGCACCGCAGCAGATCGTCTTCAACGGCGTCGCCAAGACGGTGGCGGAGCTCGGCGAAGCCATCGGCCGCGGCATCAAGTGCATCAACGTCGATTCCGCCTTCGAACTGCAGCGCATTGCGGAGATCGCCGCGGGCCTCGGCCAGTGTGCGACCGTGGCGCTGCGCGTGGTACCGGGCATCGGCGGCGGCGCCACCGCCGGCATCCAGACAGGAAATGCCAGCAGCAAGTTCGGCATGACCGAGCCGGAGCTGCAGGCGGCCCTCGCCATCGCCAAGGCGCATCCGCGGGCCATTGACGTGGCCGGCATGCACCTGCATGTCGGGTCCCAGGTGGCGCAGACGGCCGACTTTGCCGATGCCGTCGCCTTCACCGCGCGGATGAGCCGGACCATCGGCGAATCCCTCGGCACGAAGCTGCGCCATCTCAATCTGGGCGGCGGCTATCCGGTGGACTACGCCCATCTGGACCCCAAGGGCAACCGCGAGCATGCTGCGTCGCTGCAGAACTTCGCCGCCGAGGCCGCGGCGGCGCCGATGGTGGGCCTGGTCGCGGCCCAGGCTGCGCGCGAACTGGGCGCGGAGACCGAGATCCTGTTCGAGCCGGGCCGGGCGATCGTCGCCGACGCGGCGATCCTGCTCAGCCGCGTCGAGAACACGCGCCGGCGCGGCGACCAGCCCTGGCTCTATCTTGATGCCGGCTACAACCTGCTGATCGATTCCGCCGCCGTGCGGTGGTACTACCATATGGTCAACGCCGGCCGCATGGACGTCGCCGCCGATGCGACCTTCCGTGTGGTCGGCCCGCTCTGCGATTCCGCCGATTGCTTCTACGATGTCGAGGGCGAGTATCTGTGGAAGGCGATCGCCGGCCGCCTCGCGGCCCTCCCGCCGGAGGTCCAGGCCGCGTTGCGCGCCGAGATGGTGCGCCTGCCGGAGACGCGCGACCTGCCGGCGGCGACGACACCGGGCGATCTGATCGCCCTGCTGGATACGGGGGCTTATGCCCTGGGAGAGATGTTCCAGTATTGCGGCCGCCAGCGGGCCAAGGCGATCATGATCGACGCCCAGGGCGGCATCGTGACGCTGCGCGAACGCGACCGGCCGCAGGACCTGATCGACCGCGCCGAGCATGTCGCGGCCGACCCGGCAGCGCTTGCAAACCCCACGCCGGTGTGAGACGGTCGGTCGAGCTCGTGTGTGCCGGCGAGCACTTTCTCAGCCCAGGATCGCGTGCGACGAGCCGCGTTTGACGGATGCCCCCCTGCGAACAGTCCCATTCCGCCCCTGAAGGCCGTCGCGCATGAGGGGGCCGAGCTTCGCCGCGTTCCGGCATCGCGACTTCGCGCTCTATGCCAGTGCCAATTTCCTGTGGACCATCGCGCTCCAGATCCAGGCGACGGCGCTTGCCTGGCAGATCTACGAGATCACCCACGACCCGCTGCAGCTGGGCTTCGTCGGGTTGATGGAGTTTCTGCCGGCGGCCCTGCTGGCGCTGCCCGCCGGGCATCTCGCCGACCGCTTCGACCGGCGCAAGCTCATCCTGATCGGCGTCGGCGCTGAGCTTGCCGCGGCCTGCGTGCTGCTCAGCCTGTCGCTGACCCACAACGTGGTCGAAGGCGCCATCCTCGCCCTTGCCTTCACCTTCGGCATCGCGCGGGCCATCGCCACGCCGGCGGCCCGGGCCCTGATGCCGAATCTGATGCCGCGCGAGGACTTCGCCGGCGCGGTCGCCTGGTCGTCGACCTCTTGGCAGGTCGCCACCATCGCCGGCCCGGGCCTCGGCGGATTGCTCTATGCCTTCGGTCCTTCCGTCGCCTATGGCGGCGCCACCATCGGCTTCGCCGGCGGCGCCCTCCTGGCCTTCCTGCTGCGCGGCCGGCCGGTCACGCCTTCGACGGTGGAGGAGAGCGATCTCTCGGCCATCCTGGCCGGGCTCAAGCTGATCTTCCGCAATCGCATTCTGCTCGGCACCGTGTCGCTCGACCTTTTTGCCGTGCTGTTCTCCGGCGCGACCGCGCTGATCCCGGTTTTCGCCCAGGACATCCTGCATGTCGGCTCGGATGCCGGCGGCCTGCTGCGCAGTGCCCAGGGCGTGGGCGCAACGGTGACGGCCCTGGTCCTGACCCAGTTTCCGCTGCAGCGCCATGTCGGCCGGCGATTGTTCATCGCTGTCGGGGTCTTCGGCTTGGCGGCGATCGCCTTCGGCCTGTCGCATTCCTACTGGCTGTCCTTTGCCACGCTGCTGGTGCTGGGCGGCGCCGACATGGTGAGCGTTTTCATCCGCGGCACCCTCGTGCCGCTGGCGACGCCGGATGAATTGCGCGGCCGGGTCACCGCGGTGGAATCGGTGTTCATCGGCGCCTCGAACGAACTCGGCATGTTCGTGGCGGGCAGCGGCGGCGCCTTGCTCGGCCCCGTCGCGGCGGTGCTGCTGGGCGGCAGCCTGACCCTGGCGGTCACCGCGAGCTGGGCCTTCATGTTCCCGAAGGTGCGCCGCATCGACCGCTTCACCGAGCTCGAGTGACGGCGCCTTACGGGCGCCAGATCGCTCCGCGCGCACGCACCTTGTCCAGCAGAAGCAGCGTCGCGGCATCGTCGGCCGCCAGCGCATGGCCGCGCGGCATCGGCGGCTCATCGCGCCAGCCGAAGGCAACCAGCACCGCAGCGTCCTGGTAATACGCGGCCAGCAGGCGGTCGAGGAAGCGCCGGAACGCCTCCGGCGCGGATCGCTCAAGGGCGCGCAGCATGTCCGCGCGCGCGGATTCCGCCGCGGCCAGGAATTCCGCCGCCGCGAGGCGATCCAGGAGCGGCTGCGCCAAGGATTGCAGCGGCGCCAGATCGAGGACCACCCGGGATGCCGGCGGCAAGGGCGCCGGGCCGGCCGTGCCGCCATCGCCGGGCAGCAGCGTGTCGAGGACCGACCTCAGCAGAGCGGTGCTCATGCCGCCTCCCGCGCCAGATCGTCGGCCAGCTTCAGCGCCAAGGCGCCGATGGTGGAGCCGGGATTGACCGCGCCGACGGTCGGGAACAGGCTGCCATCGGCGACGATGATGTTGGGCACCGCATGGCAGCGGCCCCGCGCATCGGTGACCGATGTGGCGGGATCGCTGCCCATGCGCGCGGTGCCGAGCAGATGCCAGCCGGCAAGGGGCGCCAACGGCACACGCACCACGCGATAGGCGCCGGCGGCGCGCAGCATCTCCTCCGCGCGGTCGAGACCGAAATCCAGCGACCGGCGCGAATGCTCCGACATCCGGTATTCCACCTGCACACCGGGCAGATCGTCGCTTTCCCGGCGATCGGTGAGCGCGACACGATTATGCGCCTCGGGCAGGTCCTCGGCCAGGACCAGCACGGCCATCGAATGGCGGAACTCCTCGCGCAGCAGGCGCTGTGCCGCCGCGCCCCAGGGCTGCTCCAGCCGCGCGGCCTGGCTCAGCAGCGGGTTCTCCCGCGTCACCTGCAGGTGCACGCCGCGCTTGAAGGCGCGGCCGGGGTCGGTCTCGTAGAACTGATGGCTGTAGAGCGCGCAACCGATGGGGCCGAGCGGGCCGTCGAGCTCCTCCTTGAACATGCCGCGCACATAGGCGGCGGGATGGAACATCAGGTTGCGGCCAAGCGCCGGGCTGTCGAGGCCGGAGGCCAGCAAGAGCCGCGCGGTGCCGATGCCGTTCCCCGCGACGACGACGACGGATGCGGGCTGGAAGACTTCCCGTCCCGCGCCGTCGACATAGCGGATGCCGGCGGCGCGCCCGGCCTCGACGACGATTTCGCGCACCACGCAATTCGGGCGCAGGTCGACGCCGTTGCGCGCGGCGCGCGGCAGATAGGTCAAATCGGTCGAGGACTTGGCGCCATTGGCACAGCCCTGCTGGCAGGGGCCGCAATGATTGCAGGCGGCCCGCGCGCCGTCGGCCACGGTGTTGATGGCGGCGTCGACCGGCCACCAATGCCAGCCGAGGCGATCAAAGCCCGCCGCGGCGACGCGGCCCAGCAGGCCCAGCGGCATCGGCTTCATGCGGCGCGACTTCTTCGCCGGATAGGCCGGGTCTCCCGCCAATCCGGCAACCCCGAAGGCCTCGTCGTTCAGATCGTAATAGGGTTCGAGATCGAAATAGGAGAACGGCCAGTCATCGCCGACGCCGTCCTGGCTGCGGACCGTGAAATCGGACGGATGCAGGCGGGGAAAATGCGCCGCCCAGTTGAGGCTCGATCCGCCCATGCCGTTCCACATCAGCGGCTTGAAGGCGGAACGCGTATCGTCGATCGGATAGTCGGCGGCACAGGCGGAGGCGCCCGATCCCAGGCGCAGATTGGGCGAGGTCGCCCAGGAGGTCATCGCCAGGCTCTGCCAGTCGCGGCGATGGGCCGGCAGATCGCGGCGATCGAACCAGCCGCCGCGATCGAGGCAGGCGATGCGCAGTTTCGGCGCCCGTTCCGCCAGCCGGGCCGCGAAAGCCGAGCCACCGATTCCGGCGCCGACCACGACGACGTCCAACGGGTCCAGCCGCGTTTCCCTGCCCAAGGCCGCCGCTCCTAGCCGATCTCGAGATAGCGCTGCACCTCTGCGGCGCTGACGGCCCGGCGCAGGGCGGCATCCTCCGCCTCGCACAGCATGGCGAAGTGCTCGATGAAGGCGGCGCCGAAGATCCGCCGCGCGGCGTCGCTCGCGCGCATGCGCCGGGTGGCTTCCAGCAGATCGGCCGGCAGGCGCGGCGCGTTGGCCGGAATCTCGTTCGGGCCGCCGCCGGCGATGGGCGCATCGGCAAGGACGAGCTTGCGCGCCACCCCGTCAAGCCCCGCGCCCAGCATCAGGGCCAAAGCCAGATGCACGTTGACGTCGCTGCCCGGCAGGCGCAGCTCAAGCCGCGTCATGTCCTCGGTCTCCGCCGCCACGCGCACGGCGGCGGCGTAGTTGTACGGCGCCCAGCTGACCGTCTTCGGCGCCCAGCTGCCGGGCGCCAGGCGGCGATAGGCGTTGACCGTGTGACCACACATCGGGAAGGTCTCCGGCACCAGCGCGATAATGCCGGCCAGGAACGACTTCGCCAGCGGGCTCAAGCCGTGCGGGTCGGCGCGGTCGGCGAAGAGGTTGCGGCCCTGCTTGTCGCGCAGCGAGAGCGAGACGTGCCCGCCAATGCCGGGATAGCCGGCGCCCAGCAGCGGCATGAAGGACGCCGTCAGGTCGCGCCCCCGGCAGAAGGCCTTGGTGAACATGCGGAAGAAGGCCGCGTCATCGGCCGCGCGCATGGCGGTCTTGTGGCGCAAGGTCGCTTCGAAGCAGCCAGGACCAAGTTCCACGCCCAGCGCATAGAGATCGATATCGGCGGCGCGCAGCAGCGTTTCCAGGTCGGCGACGAAACCGGCCTGCGTCGCGGCGGTCAGGCCGGACCAGCAGCGATTGTCGGCGGCGAAAGGCGCCGGGTTGGCGAACCCTTTCGCCCGCAGCGACTCCGCGGTTTCCGCCAGGACGATGAACTCGAATTCGAAGGCGGCAAGGATTTCGTAGCCGGCCGCCTGCGCCTGCGCGATCTGCCGCGCCAGCACGCGGCGCGGCATCAGGTCCGCCTGCGGCCCCGTGTAGTCCGCCACCAGGGCCGCGGCGCGCGGCTCGAACGGATAGGGTCGGATCGAGGCGGCGTCATAGGCGATGCTCTCGCTGCCATAGGGTCCCGGCGCCAGGATCTGGTCGCCGGAATCCCATTTCGGCAGCACATTGGCGAAGACGGCGGTATCGGCCGTGCTCAGCAATTCCTGGCGCCGCAACCGCCGCTCGCGGAACATGGCGGCAAGGTCGAAGAGGCCGACATGCACGACATCGGCTTCGAGCCGGTCAAGCTCCTTGGCGATCTCCGCCGCGGTTCCGCTCCATTCGCTCATGGCCACCCCC
>WBZN01000625.1_pt1 | contig 25397 bp, 20 predicted proteins | sample 5204281 | NCBI WGS metagenome assembly WBZN01 (sample SAMN12344347, study PRJNA552823) | activated sludge metagenome | biome: Activated sludge suspended growth; feature: Nitrification reactor; material: Wastewater; isolation source: activated sludge from nitrification reactor of wastewater... | reverse complement strand
ACCATTTGCTTCCAATCTTTCAATTAGAGGCGATATCAAGTCTTATAGTAATTATGAATAAGCAATAAAACCTATTCGACTTAAGGATAGCATTAAAAAAACTTGTAGGGAATTCAAATACGCACGCTCCGTTCAAGGAAATGCCATTTCAGGGATAAAAGTTTTTATTACTGGCAGAATCAGATCTGGCGGCAATCTAAACAAATCAACCGTATATTGGAAAAAATTAAACCATGCTCTCACCTTGAGAATCTCTATATCAACTTTCAATCATCAAATTAACAATCAGATGCTTGTAATTACAGATATCGACAGAGAAAATAAGACAAGTCTATTTGATGTTTTAAGTCTACATAAGCCCACATTCTGGTTTTGAATAAGCTGTGGGTAACTGTCATTGTTGGTCGTTCTGGTGACTCTTATTCAGATCCATAGCACTTTCGCTAACTCAGGATGCGTCCAGCATATGGGTACCCAAATACCCACCACTCTCCCCATTTACATTCATCCAAACATGAGGCAAACCCAAATCCTGCAACCACATGGCGCCTTGTTCCTGTTTGAGCATGGCAATCGTTGATGCGCTGCCGGCCACCACACAAAATTCCCCGATCACACTCACTGCTGCCATGTAATTGACGGGCCAACCCGTTTTCGGATTCAGTACATGACCGTAACGCACGCCATTCAGCGTAATGCAGCGTTCATAATCTCCACTACTGGCAACAGCGCCGGAATCCAAGATCAGCGTGGTCAGGACACCCTCTGGATTACGTGGATGCTTGATCGCAATGCGCCATGGACTACCGTCATCATGCGGACCAATGATCTTGATGTCCCCACCCAAATTGACGACACCATACTGAATACCGGCTTCCCTGCACAACGAAGCAGCGCGGTCCGTTGCATATTCCTTGACCACACCACCGAGGTCAATTTCCATGCCTGCTACGGTAAATGTCAGCTTGGGAGCACGCCAATTCACTTTCTCCCAGCCAATTTTTTCCAGCAAAGATTCGATGACCCCGGAATCGGGGATTGTATTGGATTTGAAATTCCAGGCTTGACGCAAAATACCCGATGTCACATCAAACAACCCCTCGCTCTGCTGATAGCACGTCGCAGCATAATCAAGCAATCCTGCGGTTTCTGGATCGACTTCGATACTGCCAGCATGGGCTGCAGCACGATTGATTTCGGAAAGAAAGCTGTCATCGCGGTATCGCGAAAAACGCGCTTCCAAGCGATAGACATCGTTCTTGACTAATTGAATCACCCGTTGGGCTTGCTCGGCATGAGCAGCATAGAATTGTATCGAACATGGCGACCCCATTGCTTGGAAGTCAAAATGGTAGTATTCAAGTAATGACAAAATTTTTTAATGAGACTGTGTTTGAATAATCAGGGAAATCCACTATAGCCCCCAATTTTTCACATAAAATAAATAGTTCTGAATTGGCTTGTCTATTTCAAGCACCAGTAAATTAGTTCATGCAATCGATCAAGTTTCTATAACGATAAGACCAAAATAAATTACATGCACTAAAAACGGAAGCTCCAGGTAGCTGCCAGTGAACCCTTGCGGTCAAGCTGAAATCCATTGAAATCATTCTGAATCGGTTGTATCCACTCGAACCCGAATTGATTGCCGGCAAAACGGCCTTTGGGAATAACAGCGTTTACACCAAACCCTATATCCCAGAACTGTCCGCCATAATTTCTTGGGAAATCCATCGGACCGATACGCGCGCTGAAGCGATCGAAATCCTTGTGCACCCGGCCCTGCACGGTATAGACACCGCGCACGGTAGCGGTCAACCAGGGCAGTAGATCAAATCCACCCCAGGTTGTCGCCTGGAATTGATCCCCCAGGCGATAACCCGATTCGTTCTTGTCTTCCATGCGTTTGATACCGCTCAACTGTGCCCCCCAAGACCAGCGGTTCAACTCTCCGCTGTAAGTCACGCTGGGCGTAAAATCCCATGTGCCACTACCGAGTTGCATGCCAAAATGAATCAAGCCGGCTTCCTGCTGGTGATTGCGACGCAAACCGATATCCACCCGCCCCGTTGGCGCACTGAATCCGATATTCATGTGCATGCGGTGACCTGAAATATTCAGTAGCTTGATCAAAGAAGAAAAATACGTGTCGCCGATCGCCCCAGTTTCATGACCGGCGGCACCATGATGATGTGCACCTTGAGCGTCGGGTCGAACACCGGTCAGCTGTCGCAAGTTCATGTCCATATCCATGAATGTCGGCATCAGCATCATATTCAGCCAGCGCGTCGGTGCGTACATCAAATCCAGCATGTGCATACGCATGTTCATGTAATCCGGCACAAACTGACAGTTCTGCTGATCACTACACCCCTGACTCACAATCGCGGCATCCCCCGCGTGATGTGTGCCATGCATCATGTTCCCGGTGCTTTTTCCAAGCATGAAACGATACCCAGCCATGAAATCCCCAGGCTTGTCGAGCATGTGCCCAAACATGATGCCCGCTGGTGGAATCTTGTGATGATGGGCTGCGTCAGCGCTAGAGTGAGCATGGCTGGTTTGACCTGCATGCGTAATTGGCAGCGTGCTGGCAGAGGGCTCCATGTCAAACTTGAGTGCTGCATTGGCAACATAGTAATCAAAATCAGCAAAGCTGCTGTTGCCACTACCACCGATCTGCATCGAACCGGCTCGCGTGTAATACTCAAACCCTGTTTCAAGGGCAACACCCTTTCCAAGCATTTTACTCAGAATGACGCCACCACTCAGCGCACCAAAACCCGCCAGACGATGATCACTGGAAAAATTCTGCGGCAATTTGCTGGTATCGAACAATTTCGTTTTTTCGATGGCATTGATGGAAAAGGCATCAACCGGACTGCCATTTTGATCGACCAGACTGAAACGATCTTCGCCAAAATATAACCTGCTTGCATTATTGGCATCAACCCAGACCTTGCGCCCCAGGCTGTCCACTTCCTGTGAACTATATTTCTGCTGGGAAAAGAGATAAGGACGGTAAAAACTGGCCGCATCCTGCGAGTAATAGCGAATGCGTGGCGTCAATGTCCAACCATCGCCAATAGGCTGCACCCAGCTCGCATCAAAGGTATGCGTATTGATGCCCCAGTCGTCGACCGACAGTTTATAACCCAGATGCACTGCTGCATTCACCGGATTGATGTAATGCACATATTTGGCGCTCAAGGCTACTTGATTGCGAAAATTCGGGCGCTGCTCGATCAAGGCCCTGACATCCCCCGTGATCAAACCGGATTGTGGGTTATTGAGCTGCGCGGGATCGATAAAAATGACCGAAGTGGCTTTATAGGGATTTTCCAGAAACCCACTGCTATGCGTGTAACTGACACCGGCATCGAGTAACGCATTCTTGCTTAGAACCTGAGTAACGCCAAGATTGGTGACCCAGTCGTGACGTTTGTCTTTAAGGATAGACGAACCGTTGTGATTAACGATCTGCTGGCTATAAGCTGTCCGGGTGATGTACGGCAGTGAGTCATGATCCAGAATGGCACCAATGTCACTTTGGGTATAACCCCCATTGAATTTGACACTGGTCAGCTTCTGGTTGAAATCCAGACGCCCTCCCAGGCTTCCGAAGCTCGACTGGTAATCCCGCTCGCGCGAAAAACCACCCGCCACATTGATCGCCGCTTCATTCCATTCATGGCTCAAGCCGAAATTGGCTTGGCGCCGCGTTTCCGGTGAAGCCGATACCATCACCATCACGGATCGCGGGTCGACAACCCCAGTCGTCTGTTTGGTCAAAGGATCGCGGCCAAGGATATTGAGATCGTGATCCAGCAAAACATTGCTGTTGAGAATCGGTGAGGCGCCCGTCACCACACCGTTGACCGTATAAGGTCGATTGCCTCCCGTTGTGGCCAGGGGCGTGATCGAAATCGGTGTTGCACCGGACCAGGTATCCTGGGTATAACCAAATGAAAATTGCGTGCGATCGGACAATGAAAACAAACCACTACCATGCAGTACGTCTGCACTAATCGGTTTTAAGCTATGTGGAACGCCATAAAGATTGCGCCCACCTTCTTCGTAACGGCTATATTGAAAATTGATTCGGTCCTGTCCAGCTGCATGTCCAGGTGAGCTGATCAAGCCTGGCAGCATGAGCGCAGCGGATGTGAGCGCTTGCAGCGTATTTCTGGATTTTGCTGTCAGTATCTCTGAATTCTCAGAATTCCCTCTACCCGAATCCTGGCGTGACTTTGGATGATGTTGCAACGGTTATTACCCGATAGATTAAACAGCAAGCGATTCAGTAGCAGCCACATCCTCCACCACCTGCCGAGGATTTATGACTCGGAGCGGCTTCGCGGCTGCTGTAGTTGTGGGATTGTAACTCAGATTGTAATGGACTCGGATCGATGGACATGTGGGGCTTGGCCAAATTTCCCCGCTCCCACGGTGCGACACTGACACACCCTGCCAATCCGATCAGGCAGAGTGTCAACAAGATAATCAATCGAATGCAACGCATGAATGGCTAGACGCCGAAGAAATCCGATTTATTTCAGGGGTGTTCCAGTACCAATTGCGTAATCAGTGCCCGTAATTCTTCGGTTTCACCGTTGCGGAAACCCTGGTGAATGTGGCGTATGTTCCCTTTACGATCGATCAGATACGATGTGGGCATCGCCATCAGTTCGAAAACCTTGGCGCATTGCTTACTCGGATCGGCTACGATGGAAAAATCCGCCGGATACTTGCTTAAGAAATCTTTTGCATCGGCGACTTTTTCATCGAGATTAATACCGACCACCTGCAATCCCTGTTCTTTCAGTTCGCTATCCAACTGATTTAGGAAAGGAAAGGATTTTACACAAGGCGGACACCAGGAGGCCCAGAAATCCATATACACCACTTTTCCTTTCAATTCCTGCAACTTTATTGCAGGCTGACCATCAAGCGTGGTCAGCGAACAGGATGCCGAAGCCTGGTCCAAGTGCTCGGCAGCAACTGGCGCCATGAAACTGAATAGCAGTAATGAAGAAAAGATTACTTTAAATTGATTCATTGCAATTTAACCTCAATAACACCCTTCACATCACAATCCAAGCAAAAACCATCAATCGAATTGATACACACCGATATCCGTGGGCGTATGCGTACCATCTGCGGCTTTACAGTGATAAGTTACCGTAAATGATCTCGGTCCCACGCCGGTTTTATTGACGATCAGATAATACGTGCCATTACCCGCCTCAACCTTGACCGTTGGACTAAACTGATCATCTCCAGAAATCGGATCGGTCGTATTGACGGCACGATTAATACCACTACCCAGATGAAAAACTTGCAGATTAATCAGCAGATTATCCTGCGGCAAATCGTTATCTTTGATGCTCGCTTCCAGATAACTCGTGGGCAGATTGCCTTCATTGGTACACGAAACTACCGCAAAACCGGTAAAACTGGCCGATGTACCAGCCGGATCCATCGTCGCACCCGCTTCATGCGCACTGCTCAGACCCGAAAAAGTCAGCGCGCTGATCAATAGTGTCGCGTGCGCCATTTTATCAAATAACTTGTATTTCATTTTGGTAAATTTCCTTTTTATAACGCTACGATATGATCAATCATGCTGACGTGAAACGGTTTAGTTAGAACATCACTCATCGAAAAGAAACCTCGCTCTAGGAGGAAAAGGAGGGAAGAGCGAGGATTCGAAGCACGGATTTCCTTGTTAACCTTTTACTGTGGCCAAACCTGTTGACCGTTATAAATAATTGGCATGTCACGATTGATCTGCGTAGCCGATGGTTTAACTTCGACAACCTGTCCGGTTCCACAAGAAGCCGGTAATGCACTGGTACGTGTTACAGTTAACGAAGCAGGGCCGTCATCTTCCGTACTTTGACGGTCATACGGTGTACCTAATGAATTGTGTGTCCAGAGCCCAACGGTATTTTCACTAAAACCAGATGTCGGGGTAATTTCGCAAATATCCGCAATCGAAATATAAAACTTCACGCTGCTTACGCATGATTCTTCATTGAATTGAACAGCATTGACTCTAAAGGGAACATAACCATTCATGTTGACTGGCAAAGGATTGCCACCCGCCCAGAAACCAACCACATTACCCAGCGAGTCGGCTTTTTCATCCTGCAAATCAAATACTGCACGATTGTAGTTTTGTTGCGGAATGTTACCCCAGTTCGTTACAAAATCACCTAAAGAACCGGTGTAAGGTTGACCGTCCACAATAATCGTGGAATCTGAACCATCCGGAAACACCACACTGGTTCCGATTACTGGGCGACGCTCGGTCGAACCCTCTGTGCCACAACCATGACCGATGATCACGTTGTTGGTAACGCGAGTATTGTCGGGTATGGTTGGTGTTTCAAGACGGGTATGCGAAAACGCAGCACTGGTGAAAGCAAGCGATACAGCGGTTAGTGTGAAAGTGACGAGTTGTTTATACATGTATGCAATTACCTTTTAATCCATTGAATTATTATTAAGTCTTGCGTAACCACCCTACTCCCATTTCAAAGTAGTTACTGCAAATCAACAGCTTCAAGTTCAAAATACTTTCTCTTTAACTTAGAGGCTAGAGCGATTATCAAATGACACGGCGCAAAGATCAATGCGGCATAATGTCGCACCTGTGCGCGCACTGGTTTACTTTATTGAAACGGAATCGGAATGAACTGGCGAGAGATAACTCGCAAGAAAGAACAATCTGGAATGTGGGTCGATACATAATTCGAAATCCCGATTTTCCCAATACACCATTGCGGCAATGGGAAAATCAGGCTTCAAGATAATTTACTGCTGTTGCCTGGAAGTAAAGCTGGTACCAGTATGCACACCACCGGTAGTTTTGCAATGTGCAATGACATCGTAACCATCCGTACCTGTCGCAGTATGCTGCACAAACAGATTATAGGTACCCGAACCTTGTGTCACTCTCACCATTGGACTATACCCGGTATCGCTATCGGTTGTGTCCAAACTGAATTGCGCGCATTTGTTGGTGGCGCAACTCGTGCCTTTATAAAGCAGAATATTGACTTTCGAGCTATTGGCCGTCGTATCTTTCACTTGGGCTTCGACATACGAAGGTGCACCGTTTCCATCGTCAAAACAGGAAATCTGGTAAAAATCGACACCTGCCGCCACGCCAGTTGTAAAAGAGCCAGCTTGATTATCCGCTTGTGCCATCGTCATGTGACTCAGTATTACTACGCCTGCAATGGCCTGCAAGCCATGTTTCAGAATTGAAATGTTCATCATCGAATTCCTTTTAATTGATCAGATTCAGTAATGCAAAAAACCGCTTCCCGGAAAATTGCAATTGATTAATGGCTGGCTGACACCGTTGTCGTACCAAGTTTAGCTGCCGCTAATTCCCGGATCGCTTCGGCTTCATCGTTGAGCGCCCGCTCCAAAAGTGGAATACCATCCTCATCGGCATGCAGATTGTCAACGGCCATCAAACGCACTGGCAGTTCACTGTCATTCAGCGCTTGCCCCAGGAAAAGCACAGTATCGGCACAGCCTTGCTGCACGATGGCATGCACAGCTTGCGCTCTGACATTGGCATCCTGATCACGCAGCGCCGCTTGCAGAATCTTTTGTGCGCTAGCGCCATCGACAGCACCTTTTGTTGCTAACTGCGACAACGCGGCAACTCGTTCGCCCGGTTTTACCGAAGTGGCATGCTTTGCAATATCTTCCGCTGCCGTTGCGTTAGACGCGGCACCATCGGCGCCACAGTTGATCTGAAAAGTCTCCAGACTATTGAAAACGGGTTTGCCAACAGCGACTTCTGATTCATCCGCTGCCTTGACCAAACCGCTAAACTGCATCAGCACAAACGATGTCATCGCCAACGTCAATCCGATGCCGATTCTTTGATTGCGTAATTTCAACATGATTACTCCTTGCACGAAAGAGACGAACCGGAGCTCCCTCCCGATTCATCTCTTTCTTTCAAAAACTGCTAAAAAGAATCTAATTAATGACCAACTTTAGGCCAGAATTGTTTACCTTTCTTGACGATCGGCATATCACGATTCATTTGTGCAGCCGATGGAATGATGTCCACTGTTGAACCTGTTTCGCTACATCCTTCTGGTAATGGATTGTTTTCCAGATCGCGAGTATAGGTAAGGGTTGCAGGTGAATTGAAACCGTGCAATCCTGGACCATCAAAATTGGAACCGACAGCCGGCGTCCACAAATTGACTGTGGTATCAGCAAACCCTGAAGGTGAGGTGACCTTGCAAATATCAGCAACTGCAACGGTTACCCTAACATTGGATGCGCAAGAATCGGAATTGATAAAGGCAGCACTGGCACGGAATGGAACATAAGTGGTGTAATAATCGGGGCTTTTTCCACCATCAACCCAGTATCCCACAGTATTACCTGAAGCATCGCGTTTTTCGTCTTCATTGGTGAAAGCACTGTGATTCATGATTTTTTGATATAAATTGCCGTAGTTGGTCAAATAGTCAGAAACTGCCCCTGTAACCTCAGCTCCATCCACTTTGATGATCGAATCCACGCCATCCGGGAATACCACACTATGAGCGACAACATTGGTTCCATCACCGCAACCATGTGAAATAACGACATTATTGGATACGCGCAGTCCTTCAACAACCGTTGGTATTTCCAGGCGAGTGTGCGAAAATGCGGATTGTGAGACTCCCAGCAGCAAGGTTACAACCAGCGCGGCTTGGGTTGATAATTTGAATTGATTAGGTTTAATCATTTAGAGTGATCCCCTTGTTAAATTTGAATTATTGTAAAAACTCACTAGCGTTGCCTTTTGAGGTGGTGCTCAAAAGGCAACGTGAAATCGATCTTTTCCCTGATTGACATTCTTCTCCCAAGTCCTCGTCAAAATACCCGTTCCAGAACGTTTATTGAGAAAAGATTCTTTTCAGCGGCGGATCATATTGTCCTGCCTGCCAAAACACAATGCGGCATAATGTCGCATGTTGTTGGATTGTCACACCCTAAACTCTCAATCCCCTGATTCTTCGAAAATTAATTTTTCCATCTCCACTGTCTTTTTCTTGAAATCGCCCGCAGTGCGGCAATTTGCCGCATTTTCCATTGACTTGTTTTTCCTATAATGCATACCGGGCAACGAGCAAAGATGCATTTCTGGCATTAAAAACCCAATTTTGAACAACACATCAGTCGATTTGGTGACTGCATTCAGAAAGCTTGCAAACCAATCGACTTCAGAGAGATTTAGACCAAGGAACATAATGAATCACGCCATTTTTAACAAAACCAAAACCCTTTGCGGCAGCCTGATGCTTGCTGCACTACTGGGCATCAACCCGGTATATGCCGCACAAAACGACATCCATGCCGATATCCGATTTATTGATATCCATCGAAACTATGTCGGCACCGTGGAGCAAAACAGCGCAAATGCTAGCGAACCACATAAAAATCATTGCTACGTGTTGTTTGCAGACCGGGTTTTCGATGGACAAAACCTGTTGGAAAATGCAGCAGTCGTCTATAAAAACGGCGTCATTGAGCAGGTTGGCAACGGCCCAAAACTCGGTCAGGCCTGCAACCACACGCTGGATCTCGGTGATGCCACCATTCTGCCTGGATTCATTGAAGCCCACGCGCACATCACATTCCAGAATGTTTCCAGGGATATCGTACTGAAACATGGCATCACGACCGCACGCGACACCGGTGGTCCACTCCTGCCACCGCAGGGTGGAAAGGGGTCACTACGGTTACTGAGCGTCGGCCCCATTTTACAAGCATCTGGTGGCTATCCCTTGAATGTTTTCGGAGGCGGCGACGGTGGTTACGATAAAATCGGTCTTCCCATTGCCACCATCAGCGAAGCCGAACAAGTGGTAACCGATCTCGTTGCGGGCGGTGCTAGCGCCATCAAGATCGCACTGGAACCTGGCGGTGAAACCGGCGCCCCCTGGATGCAACCACATGAAGGACCTGTGCCGGCGACGCCCTGGCCACTCTTGCCACAGGAAATCGTCAATGCCATCGTGGCAAAAGCACATAATTTGGGTAAACGCGTCATCGTTCATGCCGGTGAAAACGAAGGTTTTGAACGTGCACTGAATGCCGGAGTCGATGAATTTGCCCATATTCCCTGCGCAGAAATCAGCGAAAGCTTGCTGCAGCGCGCCGTCGATCAGGGTGTCACATTTGTGACCACCGTGGATACCCTATCTGCTTGTGTCGATACCTCCACACACAAGGGTATACATAGCAACACCATGAGTCTGGCGGCCAAAGGCGCAAAATTGATTTATGGCTCCGAAATTGGTCACGACAATGTACCCTGGGGAATCAACGGGGAAGAACTCAGCATGATGCTGCACCTGACCAGCGGCGCATCGATCGATTTCAGCGATGTCCTGACTGTCATCAAGGCAGCAACCTCCAAGGCTGGAGAGCTTCTGAACATGGCGCCTCTCGGCACACTGACTCCTGGCGCACCTGCCGACATCATTGCCGTTCGAGGCAATCCGTTTTTACGATTCAAATTGCTGGAATATCCCAATCTGGTGATTTCCGGAGGTCAGATCGTGGTAAATCAATTCAACATCAAAAAATTCAAAAACTAGGCCATCATGAATAGTCCCTCTCCTTCGAAATTTTTTGGCAAGGCCTGGTTGTATTGCACCGTATTTCTGACTGGTGCAGCCGTCATGGTGATCGAATTGCTGGGTACGCGACTGATCGCACCATTTTATGGCGCCAGTCTGTATGTCTGGACCTCGCTCATTGCCGTCACGCTAATTGCCCTGGCACTGGGTTATTATTTTGGCGGTATCCTGGCCGATCGTGCGCGATCCGGATTATCCACGATCATTGCGATTTCAGGTCTGCTGACCTTGATCATTCCCTGGCTGACCGAGCCGGTACTACTGGCTACCGATCCATTGGGACTGCGTCTGGGCAGCTTTGTCAGTACCTTGATCCTGTTTTCACCGAGTTTGATCATGCTGGGTATGATCGGACCGTTTGCCGTCAAGCTGGCTACTTCTACCCTGGCCAATGTAGGCGCCAGTACCGGTTCCATTTATGCCATCAGTACGGTGGGCAGCGTCATAGGCACGCTTTTCCTGGGGTTTTATCTTTTTCCTTTGGTGGGATCACGCGAAATTTTCATTGGACTGGGTGTTGCACTGCTTATGCTTGCGCTGATCGTCGCTTTGATCGAACGCCGTTTTCTCCAAGCCACCCAAACACTCGCCTCCACAATGGTACTGATCGTCATCAGTGCCGGACTTTATCCTCAAATTGCCAATTCAGGTCGGACACAAACCGATGACACTTTTATCACCCGGTTTGAGCGCGAGAGCCTGTATGGCTGGGTGCGCGTGATTGACAAACCGAAAGAAAACATCCGCCTGCTGACAGTTGATGCCTCCACCATCGGTGCAGCCAGCATCAGCGGTGGAGAAAATCTGTTGAGCTATCAAAAAATCGTCGCACATTTGCCGGCATTGGCTCCCAACCTGAAGCGCGCGCTGCTCATCGGTCAGGGCGCCGGCCATATGGCAATGACCCTGAAGCATCACGGCGTGGTCACGGACACACTGGAAATCGACCCTGCCGTTGCCGAAGCTGCAAACACGTTTTTTGACTTCGCTCCCAATGGTCGAACCATCATCGGCGATGCACGCTATGAAATCCGGCAATTAGAAGGGAAATACGACCTGATCATATTGGACGTTTTTACAGGAGGAACGGAACCCACTCACCTGCTCACGGTGGAGGCATTGCAGCAATTGCGCAACTTGATGGCGTCCCAAGGAATGCTGGCATTGAATTTTGTGTCATTTCTGGATGATGGCAACAATCCTGCTCTAGCTTCCGTTGCCCAAACCATTGCCCAGGTTTTCCCCCACCAACAAATTTTCATTTCCACACCAGGTGAGAATTTCAACGACTTTATTTTCGTAGCATCGAATCACCAGATCGATCTGGATAACGATCATTTGCCAGTAGCGCACACGCAATGGCTCAAACAACGACGAATTACAGTCGACGCCACCCAGGGCTTTGTCCTGACAGATAACCTGAGTCAGCTGGAGCGTTTGCAAACACGTAAATCCGAACATTATCGTCAATTGATCGTCGACATGGTTGGTGCAAACCACTTTGTTCGCTGATGTGTTCCAAATAACACGTTAACAATCAAATTAGTACAACTATGGCTCGCGGTCGTTGCACCGCAGCATTTCTGCCGCATGCCGGCGAGTTACGTCGGAAATATTGACACCACCGAGCATGCGCGCAATTTCCTCCACGCGCCCCTGCTGGTCCAGTGGAATAATTCGGCTACAAGGGGATTGACCATTGTTGTTGGCGCTGGATTTCGTGACTTGCCACTGTTGATCGCCCATGGCTGCAACTTGCGGCAAATGGGTTATGCAGAGCACTTGCCGCTGCTGCCCAAGCTGTTTCAACAAGCCACCGACAATTTCCGCAACTCGGCCGCCGATGCCCACATCCACCTCATCAAAAACCAGTGTCGGCACAAGACTCACCTTACTGGCGATCACTTGAATTGCCAGACTGATGCGCGACAATTCCCCGCCCGAAGCGACCTTGGCCAGTGGCCGCAGTGGTACGCCAGAATTGGCTGTGACCTGAAATTCGACTTGTTCCTGACCCATGGCGCTTTCCTGCTGCAATGGTGACAACGTCACTGCGAATGCCCCACCCGACATTGCCAGCGTTTGCATGGCCTCGGTCACCTGTTGCGACAACGCTGTGCCAGCCCGTTGCCGTTCTGCAGTCAAAGTCGCCGCCTGCTGCAGATATGCTTCATGAGCAAGCTCCTCCTGTTGCAAGAGGTGGTCGATATCACTGATCGAATCCAGCGCATCCAGTTGCTCGCTCGTGGTTTGTAGCAGTTGCGGCAATTCATCCGGTGCAACGCGAAATTTTCTTGCAGCTGCGTGGATAGTTGCCAGCCGCTGCTCAATGTCCTGCAGCAGTTGCGGATCCAGATCGATACTCTGCTGGTAGTGCCGCAATTCGTAAACACTCTCCTGCAACTGAATCTGCACGGCATCCAGCAATTCCGTGACGGACTGGAGTTGGCTATCGTATTCCAGCAGTTGATGCAATTGATGATTGACACTGTTAATGAGCGTCAGGGCGGCATGTTCCTGTTCGGACAGGACGTTGATGCCGGATTCCGCAGCTGCCATCAATGCCGCTGCATGCGATAGGCGGGCATGGGAAACTTGCAGCGACTCCCATTCAGTGGCTGTGAGATTCAACTCTGCCAATTCACGCTGTTGCCACTCCAGTAATTCCTTTTTTTCGTGCAACTCGGCAGCACTCTGTTCGCAGGTTATTCTTTGCTGGCGGCAATCCTGCCAGTTCCGGTAAGTTTGATTCACGGATCGAACGAGTTGCTCGCATCCCGCAAAAGCATCCAGTAGTTGACGCTGCGTATCTTTCTGCAGCAGAGACTGGTGAGCATGCTGACTATGTATCGACAACAGGAATTCTCCCATCGTGCGCAGTTGCTGCACTGTCACTGCATGCCCGTTGATGTAGCTACGGGAGCGGCCATTGGTATCGATAATTCGTCGCACCAGACAACAATCGGGGTCACCTTGTAAATCATTCGCTTCCAACCAGTATTTCAAATCCGGCAAGTCATCAATCTCAAATGTGGCGACAATTTCGGCTCGTTCACAACCGAGTTTGATCTGGCTGGCATCGCTTCGCTCCCCCAGAGTAAGGGACAAAGCATCGATCAAAATGGATTTACCGGCTCCAGTTTCTCCAGTCAGCACAGTGAAGCCCGGCATAAAATCCAGGTCAATCTGATCGACAATGACATAATCCTTGATGCTCAGGTGTTTAAGCATGATCGGAAGGATAAAGAGACAGCACTAGGGAAATTCGCTCCAGCCCAGTTTCTCCCGCAGCATGCGGTAGTAGCTGTGATTAACCGGGTGCAGCAAACGAACGGTCTGAGGAAAACGCCGTATCACGATTTTATCGGGCAACTCGAGATCAAAATAGGCATGACTGTCGCAATTGATACGTACATTGGTACAACTGCTCATGCGGATCTGCACGCTGGATTCCGGACCGATGACAACCGGACGATTACTTAGTGTGTGCGGACACACCGGTACCAGTGCGATCAGATCCAGTCCCGGATGCAAAATGGGTCCGCCGGAGGAAAGGGCGTAGGCTGTGGAACCGGTCGGTGTAGCCACGATCAAACCATCCGATCGTAGTGTGTTGACATATTCATTATTGACCTGGACTTCGAATTCGATCATGCCACTGCTCATGCCACGATACAACACGACATCATTGAATGCCAGGCTGCTGAAAACACTAACTTCATCGCGAATCACCTCAGCGTGAAGCAACATGCGACGTTCAGTAATGAATTGTCCCGAGAGCATGGCATCGAGTGTCTCGTACATGGTATCCACCGACAAATCGGTCAGAAACCCCAGCCTTCCCTGGTTGATACCAATCAGAGGCACATCATCGGCAGCCAGCATACGGGCAATATTGAGCATCGTACCGTCGCCGCCCATTACAATGGCCAGATCCGACCGTTGACCAATTTCTTCCAATGTCATCACTGGGTATTGATCACTACAAATCTGCAAGGCAGTGAGATGATCAAGATGCACTTGAAATTGCTTGGCTTGCAGATATTGCGCCAGACTCAGCAGAGGAGCTGCAATCTCGGGATTTTTATGCTTACCGATCAACGCAATGGTTTTGAATTGAGAATTCATCAGTCAGAAGTTAAAAGCCACGGATAAATGTCATTGCTTCAAAATTAAATTTCAATGCGAACTGATCGGTTTCGATCCGCCTCTCAGGCTTGATTTACGAATACCCAGGATTGAGAAACGGCTTATAGTGTTGATCACCAAATGGATTCGACCCAATTGGGAGCGACTCTTGGAAAGTTTAGCATATATGGGGCAAAATCACTGCTTATACCAAACTATCCAGTTGTTGATTCATGTAAAATAATTCCATGTTAAACGAACGTGCTCAAATTCTGTTAAAAACGCTGGTCGAGCGATATATTCATGAAGGTCAACCGGTTGGCTCCCGTGCACTGTCAAAATTTTCCGGTTTGGATTTGAGCCCTGCAACCATTCGCAACGTCATGTCCGACCTGGAGGAAATTGGCTTGGTGACCAGCCCTCATACTTCGGCTGGTCGCATTCCTACTTCCAAGGGATATCGTTTTTTTGTTGACTCCTTGATGATCGTCAAGTCGCTGGACGCGATCGAAATCAGTCATCTGGAAAGTCAATTGCACCCAGACAATCCATCGCGCTTGCTGAATGTCGCTTCGCAGTTACTATCCGAACTGACCCAGTTTGCTGGTGTCGTCATTACCCCGAAACGCAAGGGCCCGGTTTTTCGCTACATCGAATTTATGGCGTTATCGGAAAAAAGGATTTTACTGATCATCGTCACCCCCGAAGGGGATGTTCAGAACCGCATCATTTTTACCGACAAGACTTACTCTCAGACGGATCTGATCGAGGCAGGCAATTTCATTAATCAACACTATGCCGGTTGCACACTGGATGAGATTCGCGGACGACTCGATAATGAACTGAGACAATTACGCAGTGAAATGACCAGCTTGATGAGCGCTGCGATCGAAGTGGGTGGCAATGCAGTCAATGAAAGCAGCGAAGCCGTGGTATTGACTGGAGAACGCAATCTGCTGCAGGTAGACGATCTTGCTGAAAATTTATCCAGCCTGAAGAATCTGTTCGAACTTTTCGAACGCAAAACCAAGTTGTTGCAACTACTGGAGCTAAGCCGCCAGGCACACGGCGTCAAAATTTTCATAGGGGGTGAATCAGAAGTCATGTCGCTGGAAGAATTCAGCGTCATAACCGCACCCTATGAAATTGAAGGTGAAGTAGTCGGCACAGTTGGCGTCATTGGCCCTAGGCGCATGGCTTATGAGCGCGTCATTCCAATCGTCGATATCACGGCAAAACTAATTTCCAGCGGATTATCTCAACACTGACCAAATCGATTTGGCCAGAACATTTTCATTCCCTAATCATTCGTATTTTCTATGAGTTCACATTCCATTTATCATCATGGTTCGCCCAGCAAAACAGGTGTACTGCTCGTTAATCTCGGAACACCAGACGCCCCTACAGCTCAGGCACTGCGCCCCTATCTCAAGGACTTTCTCAGCAATCCACGAGTCATCGAAGTACCCCGTTTGATCTGGTGGCCGATCCTGCATGGTTTCATTCTCCGCTTCAGACCAAAAGCTTCTGCAGAAAAATATGCAAAAATCTGGATGCCCGAAGGCTCTCCCTTAAAAGTGCACACGGAGCGTCAGGCTGATTTGTTACGTCATGCATTGCAGCAGCGACTGGATCATTCTCCCTTGGTGGAATACGCCATGAACATCGGAAATCCCTCCATCGCATCGGTAATGAAAAAGATGCAGCAGCAAGGCTGTGAGCGAATTCTGGTCGTTCCACTATTTCCCCAGTACGCTGCAAGCAGCACGGCTGCTGCCATGGACAATGTCTTTTCCGTATTGAGCACGATACGCAATCAACCTGCAATACGCACCATCAGGCAATACCACGATCACCCTGGCTACATCGCGGCTCTGGCACAAAACGTTCGCGATTACTGGGATAAGCATGGGCAGCCGGATCGACTGATCATCAGTTTTCACGGTACACCGCGCGCCAATCTCGACAAGGGAGATCCCTATCACTGTGCTTGTCAAAAAACGGGAAGACTACTGGCTGAAGCACTAGAACTGAAAAACGCTCAATATTCCGTCACTTTTCAATCGCGCTTCGGTAGAGCCCAATGGCTGACTCCATATACTGCCAATACTGTCACCGAGCTAGGTAAACAGCAAGTAAATCGAATTGATGTGGTGTGCCCTGGTTTTACTTCAGATTGTCTGGAAACACTGGAAGAAATTGCCATGGAGGTTAAGGATACTTTTCTTCAAGCCGGTGGCAAGGAATTTCATTACATACCGTGTTTGAATGAGCGGAGCGATTGGATACAAGCACTGGCCGACATGACTTGCACCCATTTGCAAGGTTGGCTGGAACCTCAGGTTGGCGATGAAGAACTAGAGCTTTCACGCCAACGTGCATTGCAAATGGGTGCTCGTGACTAATACATCAAACTACCCAGATATCGCTTGCACTAATTGATGGATGAGTAGTACTACCCAGGACAGCAATTACCACGGCACCACCTGTTCCACTACCATTGCCATCATAGGTTAATACACCACTGGTCGTGTTATAAACCAGGCGATCATCCAGATCATGAGCGACGCCGGTATCCGATATCCAGAATCGCGCATCGGATACCGAAAATTGACCAACGTTTCCGATCGCAGTAAAAATACTCTTACTTAGCAGTATCTTGTCTGCGCCCGAAGTGAAGTCGACAATTGTATCCTTATTTGATGTAGCATTAGCGACGGCATTAAACCAGAAAGTATCTGACCCTACACCACCGGTTAATTCGTCATTACCCACACCGCCAATCAAAGTATCACTTCCCTCACCACCATACAGGATGTCATTGCCTGCCAACCCATATAAACTATCGCTTCCACTTGCCCCTGTCAGAATATTGATACTTGCATTGCCGGTAATCGTATTATCACTTCCATTCCCAGTGCCATTCAATGCAGCTTTACCCGATAACGTCAAATTCTCCACATTTGCACCCAGTGTATAACTTACACTCGACTGCATAACAGTATCCACTCCATTGATCGATGCATCGGCACCTTCGGTAATTTGATCAAGCTCGCTATCAACGAAGTAAGTATCGTCCCCTCCTCCTCCAATGAGCGAATCGTTACCGACACCTCCATCCAGAACATCATTTCCAAGATTACCCCTCAGGGTATCGTCATCTGCTCCCCCGAGAATATTGTCGACAAATGCTGTACCAATAAGCTGGTTTTTACCTGCATTACCTGTGATGACAAGTCCATAGGATGCCAATGAAGCGTCTACATTCAATGCTGTAACTGCTGTTGATACGACTGCAGCAGCAGTACCGGTTCCAATGGTCACTTTTTCGATTCCAGCTTCATCGGCAAACAGTTTTAACGTCTCGCCAGAAGTCGTCGAGGCAAACCTTATCTCGTCAGCCGTGCCGCTGCTATCCGAAATTTCTGCTGCCTGATGATCAGTCGCGGTATTCATCACATAAATATCGTTCCCGACACCGCCATTCAGGATATCGTTACCACCCCCGCCGATCAGTTTGTCATCGCCCGCACCTGCATCAATATTGTCTCCTAAAGCCGTACCCCACAAGATATTGATACCCGCATTACCTGAAATACTTAGTGCGTTTAATACAGCGACTGCGTTAACATTGAGTGCAGTAGTCGCTGTAGCTACCGCATTTATATCCAGTCCTGTCCCAATGACAACTCGTTCGATTCCCGTGTCACCTGCGAACAGATTCAGCGTGCCCGCCGCACTGGCGGCAAACCGGATTTCGTCTGTACCAGCATTTCCCGTATCTGAAACTTCGGCATTTGGGTGGTCTGTGGCTGAATCAAATACATAGATATCCGAACCCTTTCCTCCATTTAAGCTGTCTATACCGGCTTTACCATTAAGAACATTGTTACCGTCGTTACCAACAATGAAGTTGGCTAGTTTATTGCCCACACCCTTACTGTTTGCCGTATCAATCAGAGTTAGATTTTCCAGATTGTTACCCAGAATATAGTCAATCGAAGATCGAACCTGATCAACACCACCGGTTACAGAGCTCTCAATCACACTATCCTGAATGCTGTCAACCACATAAGTGTCGTTACCGTTTCCACCCGCCATCGAATCCGCGCCACTTCCACCGTTGAGCAAATCGCCGCCACTGTCACCACTAAGTGTATCGTCGCCATCCATTCCAAACAGGGTATCGTCCCCTATCGTACCCGTGAGGATATTGGCATTATCATCGCCATTCAGAATCTTACCTTTGAAAGTAATGGCGCTGATCGAATATACTCCCGTCGCAGCAGCGTAATCCCAGGCCGCAAGATAGTAAGTTCCACTGGTTGGAGCGGTATAAATAATTTGTGAATCGGTTGTTACAGCAGACGCATTATCATTAAATGCCACCCCTTTCAAACTCGTGTTATACAATTCAAGGTAAGGATTCAAACTCCCACTGACTCGACTGAGATCGAAAACATAGGTTGTCCCGGCTTCGAGATTCACTTTAAACAAGTCGCCATCGTAGTTTTTTTCGATTGCACCTGAAACGACAGTGCCATTGACCGTAACCACTCCACTCGTATTTGTCGCCATGGAATAGTCATCGGTATTGGATGCGAAATCGTCATTTAAGATAATACCGTTAGCTGTCGAATTTCCCAGAACCAAACCTGAGGATGGATTTGACAGAGTTACAGTAAAGCCTTCCGTTGATTCCAAGCTGGTATCACCCACTATAGCCAGGGATAACGATTTTGTTGTCTCGCTCGGTTGGAATGTCACTGTACCCGATGTAGCAAGAAAATCGCTGGCATTAGCAGGTGCAGCCCCGTTCCCTGTAATCGTCCAACCAACGGTCTGAATACTGGTGCTGGGTGCACTCAAGCTAATGGTAAAAGGATAAGTTGTAGATCCACTATTACCCTCGGAAACGGAGGATGAGTTAGCGCTGATCGATACTGCTGGGTTGGATGTTTCAACGGGCGGCAGGGTCCCAATCAATTCAGCAGCCGTTTTGATGGTGTCCGCAAAAACAAATGTCTCGCAATTTTTAACCGTATCGGATCCGGTTCCACTACTATTGAAGGTAAAAATATTGCTCGTAGTCACTGACAACGAATAGCTGGACCATACCCCCGAAAACACCACGGAATCTGTTCCACCACCGCCATCCAGAATGTCATTGCCACTTCCGGCAACTAAAGTATCTGCTCCATCCCCTCCAGACAGAGAATCGTTCCCCGCACCGCCATCCAGCCGATTATTGAGTAAATTACCACTAATCGTGTCTGCACCTGAACCTGAAATGGCATTCTCAATATCACAAGAATAGGCAATGGCAATGTTGTTCGTCATACTATTTCCCGAAGAATAGCTTCCGGGCATCAGATCTATGGTACTAGAAGTAGACCATCCTGATAAATTCAGCGTATCGGTTCCACTGGCGTCATAAATCGTCAAAATCGGATTCAGATTCAAAGAGAAATCATAAATGGCAGATAATTTATCTGTAATGCTGGTACTAAATCCATAAACAGTATCCCCGGTCCGAGTCGATGTCTCTGCACCATACATGGTCTGTATGGCCATGATATCGTTCAACATAGGAGTTTGCGGAGAATAGATTTGTCCATCAGCCCCTACCCAATCTGCCCAGGCAACCAACCCTTCACCACTGGATTGACCGAACCCCCAGTTTGGACCGAAATAAGACATTACAGAAAGCACTCCACTATCTTGGTAACTCGAGGGAGTCCAGCTACCCGATCCATTGTAGTTTCCCATATGGTTCAGTCCGAAGGCATGACCAATTTCGTGAACATAAGTAAGAAATGAATGTTTACCGACTTGAGGAGACAACAATTCGGTATAGGCACGATTGAACCATACGCTGCTGACTGTCGGATAATAAGCATGAGCATAGTCGACACCGGTAGTCGACGTGCCAAATTCGATATTCGATGTTGTCAGTGTCGTACGTTGCATATCTGGAACAATTAAATCATCCCAGGTTTGTAGTGCCAGTTCTGCGTAAGACTGCTGCTGCGCATTGAATGCCTGAAATCCGGATGCTTCCTGCGAGCCATAAATACCGGCTGTTGAAGTCGGAAATGCATAGGTAATCGTACTGCTATTCCAGTGATAACTGGAATCGAGTTGAGCCAAAACTTGTTGTTTGGTCCATGATGTTAGTGCCATTTTGCTCCCTCTTTAAAAATAGGCAGCAAAACCAAATGCAGGGTAGAACCAATCCAGAGAATCAGTACGATGCAACCCGGCCACCCTTCCAAAACTGGTTAGGGCCCTCGGCTTTGCGTCCGGAAGTTTCCTTCCGTTTGCCTTTAAATCATATTATTTGTGTTTTAAAGCCTTCAAAATTAATGAAAGCTTGTTTCGTCGTAGTCGGATATATTTTAGAAAAGTTTAGAAAATTATTTTATCCATTTATATTCAATGTTTTGCATAGCAAAACAAATCGATCAAAATGAATGTTCAATACTGGCAAAATCATAGAAAATTGACTTCGAAAACAGCCAATCAATCCCGAAATCAGTGAGGTAAAAGCATGTTTTTTTGATGAATTGAATCTATTCACAGCAGATTAATATGCCACATTGCTACTGTTATGACTTGAATCTGACAGTCCCATTTTTTTAAATTAGAAAACCTACCGCAGGAGATCTCGATGTTTAAAGACATGACCGTGAAAACAGAGTTAGTGATTGTCATCGGTTTTTTGTCGGCTCTGCTGGTCGGGATTGGAACATTGGGTCTACACGGCATCAATCAAGCTAATGATGGTCTCAGAACGGTCTATCAGGACAGAACTGTACCAGCTGTCGATCTGGCGACCATCAATGACATCTGGGAAGTTGTCAGAAAAAACACCACAGCCGCCACGAGCATAAAAGATCCCGTTACTGTTAAAGCCAAACTGGAAGAAACCCTGCAAACCATTAAACGTGCCGAAAAAATCTGGAATGATTTCATGTCAACCGAGTTGACACCTATGGAAGCACAATTGGCCAAGGAAAAATTGGAACTGCATGCTGCTTATGTCGATGCAGTCAATCGTATTTTCCAGTCGATGATGGCAGGAAGCACCGAAAGTGCCCTCAAGAGTCTCAGGGAAGAAGCCGAACCCCTGTTTTATCGCCTGCATGAAAAAATTTATAGCATGATCACCTTGCAAGGCGATGTAGCCGAACAGAAATACATTGAAGCAATCGAGAATTACAACTTGGTCTTCATGATCATGGTGGTCACGATAAGTATTGGTGTCATCGTAGCCTGCATTCTCGGATACATCCTGTTGCAAGGCATTGTAAAACCACTGCACGAAGCCATTAATATCGCTAACGCCGTTGCATCGGGAGATTTGTCTTCTCGCATCGATTCACGCTCCACTGTGAATGGATTTGGGCGACTCATCAATGCGCTGAAAGCAATGAATGAAAATCTGGTCAATCTGGTCGGCAAGGTCCGCGCCGATGCTGATCAAATTGCAACTGCCGCCACCGAAATCGCTTCAGGCAATTCCGATTTAAGTCAGCGCACGGAAGAACAAGCTTCCAGTCTGGAAGAAACGGCATCGTCCATGGAAGAATTGACTTCGACGGTCAAACAGAATGCGGACAATGCACGTCAAGCCAATAAACTTGCAGCCGGTGCATCTGAAGTCGCCGTCAAAGGCGGTAGCGTGGTGGGCCAGGTTGTACATACCATGAGCTCGATTAATGAAAGCTCGAAGAAAATCGTCGAGATCATTGGCGTCATTGACGGCATCGCATTCCAAACCAATATACTGGCGTTGAATGCCGCAGTGGAAGCTGCTCGGGCTGGAGAACAGGGTCGAGGATTTGCCGTGGTGGCCACGGAAGTGCGAACCCTGGCACAGCGATCTGCTGCCGCAGCAAAAGAAATCAAGGAACTCATCAACGATTCAGTCATTAAAGTCGAGGAAGGAACGCGTCTGGTCGATGAAGCTGGTGCAACCATGGATGAAATCGTCACTGCCGTGAAACGGGTGACCGATATCATGAGTGAAATTTCCGCAGCCTCCCAGGAACAAAGCTCCGGGATCGAACAAGTCAATCAGGCTGTTACGCAAATGGATACCGTTACCCAGCAGAATGCTGCTCTAGTTGAGGAAGCATCTGCAGCGGCCGAATCCATGCAGGACCAGGCACAGGCATTAACACAGGCAGTCAGTCAGTTCAGACTGTCAAACAGCTTGCAGTATGGCGATGCCGCTCCCAGCCGCAGAAGCAATCGCATTGTCACAAAATTACCCAACAGAGGCACAGCTTCGAAAAACGTGGAAAAAAATCATTCGGAAAGTTTTGCTTCATCTCAATCCCAGCCACGAAATGTTGCAGTCAATGCTGGCAATGATTGGGAAGCGTTTTGATCACACGCACTAACAGCATTCACTTCATTCCAGGCCAACTTGACATGGATACGATTTCTGCCACTGTAATTGCTCTCGGTGGTTTGAGTCATCATTATCATCAGTCGTGCAACTCATACTATTGCACTGATAGCTGATTCCCCGGCGAAACTCAATCGAAAAAAATCCATTTGCCTGCTTGCCAATCGAAGTTTCAAACATCGTGACTAAGAGCAAACTGCAAATAACGCCGCAAGAGCCCTGGTCAATCCGCCGCAATCAACGTGACAGCATTCAGAAATAGCCATAGCCGATGATTTCCAGATTTTTGTGTTACGATCGTAACTGATTCGTGTCAATCGACTTACTTTCATCACTTCAACACAAGCGAGATTCATCATGAAAAAAACAATGACATTTCTGTTCTTGAGCATGATTTTTGGCGGCTTGCTCTCTGCATGTTCCAGTACCCAGAAAATAACCAATTCGGCCAGAACGGCTACTGAGCAACTGTTGATCACTGAAGCCGTGTCACGCAGTTTACCGCTGCAACGCGACATTTCCTTTCCAATACCACGTGGCGCCACAGTTAAACTGGAAGTGGCCGGTTTGACTGCCGACAAGGATATCGTCAAAGCCATCGTCGCCGGATGGTTGGGTTTGCATGGTTATATCGTGCAGGACGATAATGCCAGCCACCGAATCAATATCGTCGTCGATTCCTTGGGGACGGAATTATCCACTACCTTCTTTGGCATGCCCCCCATTCAGGCATCTCTGATTCCGGTGTCTGTTCCAGAACTGTCGTTATTCAAAGCAGAAAACCAATCGGGCTATGCTCGATTCCATTTCGATACCTTTGAATTACCTTCCGGACGCTTTCTGGCCACGTCTTCACCTTTTCTGGCCGACACGTTTCACAATGCCTATACCGTCTTACTTCTGTTCACATTCAGCAAAACCGACCTGAATTCACCACCACAGGTTGGAAAACTGGATAAGCTGGTCAAATAATCAGACGGCCATAATCATGCATCTCCTACCCGCTTCGGGTACGGACGTACGATTATGGCTTGACCTCTCTTTCAACAAAGCCATTACCACGGCACGGTCTGTCCATCGAATGCGATGAATCTTCCAGAATCTTCAAGTTTCAAACCAGCGATGACCTGACGCATGCCAGTCACACTCTGCTCTGCCGTAATCAATCCATTGGGCCCACCCATATCGGTTCTAACCCATCCAGGATGTAGCAATACGGCAATAATCTGATTCTGCTCGAGATCGATGGACAAGCTTTTCACGACGATATTGACCGCAGCTTTGCTGGAACGGTAAATATAGCTGCCTCCGCCCCGATTGTCGGCAATGCTGCCCATTTTGCTGGTAACGGTAATGATCGTTTTCAACTGACTCCTGCATACATGCTTGAAAAACGCTTCAGCCATTTTCAGCGGCGCCATGGTATTGACCGCAAAAGCATGCGCCCATGCCGAATAATCCGTTGCACCAAAAGAATCGACCTGTTGCGCTGGGTACACTCCAGCATTGTTGATCAACAAATCGATCGGTTGTCCCGCCAGACTATGAGCCAATTGTTCAATTTGCTGATGATCTATTACATTCAGCGCATGAATGCTGACCCGCTGCGGATGCTGTCCGGCCAAGCGATTGAGTACATCTGCTCCGGCAGGATCACGGCAACATGCAAATACACGCCATCCCTCATCAGCATACTGTGTTGCAAATTCAAGACCAATGCCACGATTGGTTCCCGTGATTAATACTGTCTTCATGATTATTCCTCGTTACTGATGAACAGGCTGAACATTTCCTCGTGTAGTCTTGGCACTTACCGTTCACATCGACACCTTCCTTTTTAAAACATTTGAATATCGACAGACACAGGGTAAAATATTTTTTCGTCATCAGCCGCTCAACAGCTTGAACAATTCGAATATTCTGCGGAATACATCCAACCTTTTTAATTGAAGCACTGCCCCTGTAGCATTGCAACCTAATCATCTTATCGTAAAACTATGCTTGAAATCATCGCCACAACCGCACGCTGGTCACAATTGACCGCCAATCTGATCGTTTTTGGCAGTTGCATCTTCATTGCCATGATTGCGCAACACAAAACCGATCTTGAAAATGTGTGGGTAAGATATCTGGACAGAAGCTTTCCCTGGTTATCTGGACTGACCCTGCTGGGTCTATTG
>WBZN01000623.1_pt1 | contig 25467 bp, 9 predicted proteins | sample 5204281 | NCBI WGS metagenome assembly WBZN01 (sample SAMN12344347, study PRJNA552823) | activated sludge metagenome | biome: Activated sludge suspended growth; feature: Nitrification reactor; material: Wastewater; isolation source: activated sludge from nitrification reactor of wastewater treatment... | reverse complement strand
CGGTATTGGAATCGCCGAAGCCGTCACCGTCCGCATCGGCGTACCAAGTGGTGGCCACATCAGCCGTGCCGCAGCCGCAGGCGCCGGGAGCGGTCTTGTTCACATCGCCATCGCAGAGGTCGGTGTTGTTCGCCACGAAGCCAACGGGCTGGTTGCAGGTGAAGCCTGCCTGGCCGGTATTGGGATCGCCGAAGCCGTCACCGTCCGCATCGGCGTACCAAGTGGTGGCCACATCAGCCGTGCCGCAGCCGCAGGCTCCGGGAGCGGTCTTGTTCACATCGCCATCGCAGAGGTCGGTGTTGTTCGCCACGAAGCCGTTGGGTTGTACGCAGGTGTAACCCACCTGGCCGGTATTGGGATCGCCAAAACCGTCACCGTCCACATCGGCGTACCAAGTGGTGGCCACATCAGCCGTGCCGCAGCCGCAGGCGCCGGGAGCGGTCTTGTTCACATCGCCATCGCAGAGGTCGGTGTTGTTCGCCACGAAGCCGTTGGGTTGTACGCAGGTGTAACCCGCCTGGCCGGTATTGGGATCGCCAAAACCGTCACCGTCCACATCGGCATACCAGGTGGTGGGCACATCGGCCACGCCGCAGCCGCAGGCGCCGGGAGCGGTCTTGTTCACATCACCATCGCAGAGGTCGGTGTTGTTCGCCACGAAGCCGTTGGGTTGTACGCAGGTGTAACCCGCCTGGCCGGTATTGGGATCGCCAAAACCGTCACCGTCCGCATCGGCATACCAGGTGGTGGCCACATCAGCCGTGCCGCAGCCGCAGATGCCGGGGGCGACTTTCAGCGGATCGGTGGGGCACGCATCGTTGCAATCAGCAGTGCCATCGCCATCGGTATCCGTGCCGTCCAGGGGTATCACCCCGGTAGCTGAGGCCGTACGGCCCAGCGCATCGACCACATAAACGGTGTAGGATCCTGGTTGGGCGGCGATGGTGCTGCTGCCTGCCCCGTTGCTCCAACTATAGGTGTACGGTGCTGCGCCATTGGTTGCATCAGCGCTCAAGCTGCCATCAGCGCCACCGGCACAGCCAGGTGTTGCCGCTAGAGCAATATCGAACGCATCCAGGAAGAATGCCGCGCCGTTGTCATTGTAGTTGAACTCCAACACCGTGGCATTGGTGATCCGGCCCAGGATCTCCACCGGAACCTCGGTCACCGTCCAGGGCATGTTCACGGTGGTGCTGCCGTTGGCGGCGAGCGCGAAGGTGGCCGATCCGATCGGCAGGGTATCCTGTAGGCTCGTGACCAGGAAGCAGTGCAGTTCGGCGTTCACAGGGGCATCGCCCGCGTTGGCCATGTCCGCTTGAATGAGGATGCCCGTGCCCGGTGCCGGTGCGCTCACACTGGGCGTGAACGCTGTGAAATAGAGGTTCGCCGCAGCTCCCACCACGATCGTTCGGGTGGCTTCATTGTTGCCATCGCTGAGCTCGGCCACCTGTTCACCGGCGTCGATCTTGGCGCGGATCACATGCACGCCTACGGTGTTGCTGCTCCACGTGCCGGGGATGGCCACGGAGTGATCCGTTCCACTGAGCAGGCCCGGCAAACCGTTGACCGTGGCATGCGGTATTTCATCCACGGCCACGGACAGCTCGAACACGTCGCCCAAATTGCTTGCGCCCATGTTGTCGTAGGTCACGTTCAGCGTGATCGGCTCGCCCGGGTCCGGGTTCAGCAGGCTGGGGTCGATGTACTCCGAAAGCACGCGCAGGTCGGGTATGTTCGTCACCTCCACGCTGCGTACCATCACGTTGTTGGCTTCGCTGCATTCCGTATAACCGCCCAACGGATCGGCCGTGATGGTGAAGGTGTAGGTGCCCACTTGGCTGAAGAGGAAGGTATTGGGCAGTATCACCGGCAACGGGCAGTTGCAGGTGGGGTTCAGGTTGGTCACCGTAACATCACCCAGTAGGGCTGTCCCCACAATGCCAGGACCGCTAACCTCGAAACGGACCACCGCCTGCGAGGCCTTGTAGAGGCCGAGGGAGCGGAGGCCTATTCGGGGTACCATGGTCGCGTTCAACGGATACGACGTTTCCCAGAAGTTCTGGCCGAGGAAGCAGAGGCTGTCCGGCTTGAGGTCCACACATAGGCCGCCGCTCAAGCTGTTGTTGGCCTCGCTCATTTCATTGAGCGCATTGGCCGGATCGGCCACTACGGTGAGCGTAGCGGTGGCCGGCGCAACGGACGCAGCGTTTACCGTGATGGTCGTTTGTGCATTCGGAGCCAGGCTACCAGTGAGCTGGCCCATGACCGGGGGCTGTCCGGTAACGTTGAAGGCGATGTCCACCGGTCCGGTAACGGCCATGCTGCCCTCGTTGCGAAGGGTGATGGCATAATCCACCGTGCCCGGGAAGGCCGGGTCAACAGGGTTCACCGCAGGGCCGCAACCGACCACTGCCAGGTCCGGCGCACAAGCCGCCATGACCAAGCTGTACAGGGCGGTGTTGTTTCCCTCGTTGGCTTCGGCCACCACACCGTTCGGGTAAGGAACGTCGCAGTGCACCTCGAAGGTGTAGGTGCCCGGCCCCGGGTAGTTGTAGGCCAGGGTGAACGTGCTTGAGGCACCCGGTGCGAGCGGGCCTACCGCTTGCGTGAATGTTTGCTGCGTGACGCCATTGAGGCGCACGATCACCTCTGCGGTGGAAGCGGCTGCGGCGGTGGTGCCGCCATTGCCGATGGAGAACTGGGGTTGCTGGGCGTTGCACAGCTGACTGCTGCCCAAGATGGCGCTTCCCGTCACCAGGTCGGGTCCCAGCGGCAGCACGTTGATGCCTGCGCAGGCCACATTGTTCTCGCTTTCCTCTTGCACCAGGAAGTCCCCATCGGCCGTACCGCACACGGCAAACGAACCGGCCGTGCTGAACGTGGTGCCGAAGGCCGATACGTACTGCCCTCCGGGTACCAGGGGTGGAACGGTCACGTCGGCGATCGGATCACCTCCGGTCTGTGTCACCGTGAGGATGGTGGGCACCGTTGTGGCGGCACACCCCAGGTTGAACACGATGAACTGGCCGCTGAACGTGCCTCCAGCGAGGATCGAGCTTTGATCACCGACCGTCTGGACCACCAGGTCTGGCAGGCAGGACAGTGGCGGATGTTGCGTATAGCTGGTGGTGGCGGTGTTGGACACCAGCGTGTAGTCGGTGGTGCTCACGTTCAGGTTCGTGAGGCCCAAGGGGCCATTGGCGGGAACGGCAATGACGTAATGGCCGGTGGCATTGGTGGTACCGGAGAACGACCCCCCGCCTAGGACCTGGGCGGTAACGGTGGCACCGGCCACGCTGCTGTCGGCCATGGGCAAGGCGGCCCCTGTGTACCAGGCCCGGCCATGGATGTCCACCGATGAGGTGGTGCCTTGGTAGGCATTCGGCGGGTCGGCGGCCGCAGTGATCACGATACCACCGGGCACGTCAAAGTCTCCATTGGTGAAGGGCCTGATCGCGGAGTTGTTGAGCTCATTGCTCTCCACGATGCTGCCGTCCGCATCGGCGGTGACCTGCATGGGGCACCAGGCGGGCACGGCAGGTGTGGTGATGTTCCACACCACGTTGGCGGTGCCGTTCACCGGAATGACGCCGATGTATTGCACCGGGTAGCTGGTACCGGGATCGAACTGGTTCAGCAGGGAGACCGCCACGTTCAGCGCGGGCTGGTTGCTTTGGTTGCGCACGGTGGCCGTTACGGTAAGTGCACTGCTCACGGCCGGGTTCATGCTGCTGAACGAAATGTCGTTCGCGTAGATGGCCACGTCCGGTGCATCCAGCACATCGGGGTAGTTGAAGGGGCCGATCTGCGCCACGCAGTTGCCGTTTTGGGCAATGATGCGGGTTTGCCAATCGGTGCCAGCAGCGAGGCCCACCACAGAAGCGCGGTAGAGCTTGCCGTCGGCGGTGTTGTTGTCGGCGGGGTCCACCGCGGTCATCAGCACGGTGCGGTCCCATGGCCCCGTGAAGTTGCCATTGCCTTCAAAGTCGAGCACGGCGCGCGGATAGCCGATGGGCAGGGCGGCGCCTTCCGAGTTGGTGTAGATCGCCTCCACGGTCCAGGTGCCGGCAGGGCTTCCGGTCTGCGGGCTGACGAGCGAAGCCGTGAAGCCGCCGTTGCCGCTGTAGGCCAACGTATGCACGGCCGTACTGAACGCCGGATCGGTAGGCAGCAGGCAGGTGCCGCAGCTATCGGGTAAGTGGCCCCCGTTGGGCACCCCGGCGCAATCCAGGCAACCGCTATTGGGCACCACGCCCGTGTTGCCGCCCGCGCACACGCCGCACTGGTCGATCGCGGCGGTGCCGCCGAATACGCCGTTGCAGTCGGCCACGCAAGCCACCAAGCCGGTGGTGCCGCCCACGCAGGTGCCACAGTTGTCATGGTATGCCGTTCCGTTCACCGTGCCGTTGCAGTCCACGCCGCCGCCGCATGTGCAATCGGCCTGTAGGGTCTCACCGGTGGTCAAGGGGTTGCCATCGCTGCAAGGCGAACCGATCTGGCCGCTCACGCCGGGGCAGCTGTCCACGCAATCAGCGATGCCATCGCCATCACCATCGGTATCCAAGTTGCCACAGCCACACTGCCCCGCTGCGGTCTTCAGCGGATCGTTCGGGCAGCCGTCCTCCGCATCACAGGTGCCGTCATTGTCCGCATCGGCGAAGGTGCCTATGCACTGGCAGTTGCCGTCGTACAGGTCACCTGTGGTGCAGGCGCTGCCATCGTCGCACCCGGTGCCCGGTATGGCCGGACCATTGGGCACGCCTTCGCAATCCAGCGCTGCGGTGATGGTCACCGTGGCGGTAACACCGGAGAACGTACGGGAGCAGCCTTCTCGTTCGGCACTGAGCAGTTCGTAGGTGGTGTTCTCGGTCAACGGGCCGGTGTTGACGTTTATGTAGTAGTCCGGGAGGAAAACAGTTTGGGTGGGCCCTGCATTCACGCTATAAGTGAAGGTCGTACCCGGCTGTCCTTCGAAATGGATCTCTGAGCTTCCGCCGCTGACCACCGTGGTGGGTTCGGCCACCATGGTGCCCTGCAGGGGGTCATCGATCAAGTGCAGCTCAAATGAGGCGATACCGTTCGCATCTCCGGCATCCACCTGCACATAGTAGGTGGTGCCGGGTGTCAAGCACAGGTCATCGAGCGCCCCGATACTGAAAAAGCTGCCGATCTTATCGCTGGCCCCCAACAAGGTGGCGCCACCGGCCAACAGGGCGTTGCAGTCCGCTGCGGCCCACAAGGCGATCTGGCTGTCCCACGTCCCATCACCGAAGTTCAGGTCTACACGTCCATGGGCCGGTGCCACGAAGGTGAACCATACGGTCTGGTCGGCCGCCGTGGTCCAGCTCGAGCTCCAGTCGTACGGATCGTAGGTGGTGGGCTCTCCCGGTTCCAGGGTGGCACCCACGTTGGTGAACGGACCGTTCATGCCGAAGCTGAGCGCTATGGCATTGCATGCGGCATCGTTCACCGGGGGAGGCACGCATTGGCAATCAGGCGTAACAAAGGAGGTGCCCGTGCCCGGGTCGCCATCATCACACGGGTTGCCCTGCGCGGTCAAGTTGGCATCGGCATCGTTGCAATCGGCACCGGAGGTGCCCGCAGAATACCCTGCCGGGACCGATGCTCCGTAGCACACCCATTCCATGCCCATATCATAGCCGTCGCCATCAACGTCCACGTACAGTTCCACGGACTGCCAGATGGTGTCGTCGTTGTCGTCGCAGTCGCCATCGATGGCCACATGTCCGGCCGGGGGCGTGGCGTTGCAGTTCTGGATGGCCCCGTAGGGGTCACCATAACCGTCGCCATCGGCATCGGGATACCACGTGGTGAACATCGCATCATCCACGCCGCAACCGCACGTGCCGGGATCGGTCTTCAGCGGATCGTTGGGGCAGCCGTCGTTGCAGTTGGCCGTACCGTCCGCATCGTCATCGGTATCCGCATTGCCGCACCCGCACTGCCCCGCTGTGGTCTTCAGCGGATCGTTCGGGCAGCTGTCCACGCAGTCGGCCGTGCCGTCGGTATCGCTGTCCGTGTCCGGGTTGCCGCAGTTGCATTGGCCCGGTGAGGTCTTCAGGGGGTCGTTCGGGCAACCGTCGATACAATCGGCGGTGCCATCGGTGTCGCTATCGGTATCCACGTTGCCGCAGCCGCAGGCACCGGATACTTGTTTCAGTGGGTCGTTGGGGCAGGCATCGGTGTTGTTGGTCACGTGGCCGGAAGGGGGGGCACAGGCCGTGACCACACTGGCGGACTGGTCACCGAAGCCATCGCCATCGCTATCGGGCCAGTAGTTCACCATGGTCAGGCCATCGTCCACGCCGTTCGCACAATCGTTGTCGGCGCCATCGCATACTTCGGAGGCTCCGGGGTGTATGTCGGGGTCGTTGTCGTTGCAGTCGCCACCCACCAGCACGGTGCCAGGGGGCTGCTCGCAATCGGTCGTTGCCGTCGCCGGATCGCCGTAGCCGTCCCCGTCGGCATCGGTGTAGAAGGTCACGTTGCCTACGCCGTCCAGGTTGCCAACCTGCTCATGTGTGTACAGATCGGTCACTTCCTGCGCGGTGATGGCGCGGTTGTACAGGCGCAGATTATCCATCTTGCCCGAATAGCCCTGCATATTGCTACTGCCATGTCGGCCGATGAAGATGTTGCTGGGAGTGGTGAGGTTGATCGATGCGATCGACGCAGTGTTGCTGAGTACTCCATTCAGGTAGATGCGCACCGTGGTGCCCGTACGGGTCATCACCACATGCCGCCAGGTGTTGTTGCCGAGTCCTGTCCCTGCCACCACCTCGCCTGGGCGCCCCATGAAATTCCCTGCGGCGGGGTAGTCCACGAAGCAGTTCAAGGTGTAGCCGCCACCGCCTCCATAGTCGTTCTTGTCGATGATGCTGGCATAGGAGGTGCTTCCCCAGTTCAGCCAGACCGAGTACGTGAAGTCGCCCGTACCGAAATTGTATGCCGCGTTGTGCGGCACCACCACGTAGCGGCCACCGCCGAATTGGAAAGCGCCGTTCGCGGCACCATCAATGCCGGTGGCGTACGATGCACCACTGGGTGCGGAGCCGTTGTTGTTGTTATCCGTGCGGTCGTTCAGGTCGTTGTTGAAGGCCCAATGGCCCACCAGGCCGATGCCGAAGCTGGTGGGGTCATCCACGGTGCCATTGCAATCGTTGTCGAAGCCGTCGCACACCTCCATCGCACCCGGGTTGACGTTCCCATTGTTGTCGTTGCAATCACCGGCCGTGGCGGAATAGCCCGCAGGCACCGTGCAGGTGAAGAAGCCCGGCACCAATGCGCCCGTACCATAGCCATCGCCATCGCCGTCCACATAGTAGCTCGCGGGCACATCGGCCACGCCGCAACCGCAGATGCCTGGGGCGGTCTTCAGCGGATCGGTGGGGCAACTATCGGTACAATCTGCGGTGCCATCGCTATCGGTATCGGTGTTGTCCAAGGTCACGCTCACGGCGCCGTCCGCACTGCATCCTAGCGCGCTGGTCACCGTTACGGTGTAGTCCACCGGCGCTGTTATTCCGCTGGCCATCGGGCTGGCGATGCTGGTGCTGCTCAGGTAGGTGGCAGGGGTCCAGCTAAAAGTGTAAGTGTCGTACCCACCGCTCACGTTCACCGTATAGTCCTCTGCTTCACCATAGATGGCGCTGCGGCAGGGGTTGCGCGTGGCATTGTTGTAGTCCACCATCACACGCATGCGCGTGTTGCCGTTCGTGGCGTTGGCGGGCACCGGGATGCTGATGGTGTGCGGGCCTGCGGCGCTGCTGTTGGCAACCACGGTGAAGGCTTCGCCCACATCGTTCAACACACCGTTCTGGTTCCAGTCGAACCAGGCGTAGACATACTCACTGGCGTCCGCCATGATCGTGACCGACAGAAGATAGTTACCACCGGCAGTCACGTTGGCCACCTGGGCGGTGTAGTCCACCGGTCCACCCGCCACACCGCCGCTGGTACTGTTGATCCCGCCGAAGGTCACGTTCGTGAGGAACTCGTAGCCCACGTTGGTGAAGTTGCTGTTGCAATACGAACCCATGTTCACCTTCAATTGCGAGTTGCCACCGATGCACACCGTTGGCGGGGTGGCCGTTACGTTGTTCACCACCGGTGTGGTACCAACGGTCATCGTAGCGGTGGCCGTGTTCTGGCAGCCGTTGCCGTCCGTGCCGGTCACTGTGTAGGTGGTGGTGCTGGTGGGATTGGCGTTCACAGTGGCCACGTTCGTGGCATCCAGGCCAGCGGCCGGGCTCCAGGCGTAGGTGCTGGCGCCGCTGGCCGTGATGGCGATCGCCGGGCTGCCTGTGCAGTAGTTGGCGGAAGGAACATCCACCACCACGGTGGGCAGGAAGTTCTCCACCACGCTCACGCTGCCGGTGTTCACGCTGCCGGTGTTCACGCTGCCGCCACAGTTGTCCGTCACTTGGCAGCTGTAGCTGCCGGCGGTGGTCACAACGATGCTGTCCGTGGTCTCTCCGCCGGGGCTCCACAGGTAGGTGAAGGGGCCACCACCATCAGCCGGAACGGCCGTCAAGGTGGTGCTGTCGCCCGTGCAGAAAGCCAGGTTGCCCGTGATCGATGCGGCCGATACCATGGTGGTCGGGTTCAACTGGATCGTTCCCTCGCTGGCACACCCGGTGATGGCCGTGGCCGTTACCGTGTACATGACCGGGCCCGTAACGTTCGTGGCCACCGGGTTCGCTATAGTGGTGCTGCTCAGGTAGGTGGCTGGGGTCCAGCTAAAGGTGTAAGCGTCGTTGCTGCCGCTCACGTTCACCGTGTAATCCTCCGCTTCACCGTAGCTGGCCATGCGGCAGGGGGTCGGGGTGGCATTGTTATTGTCCACCATCACACGCATGCGCGTGTTGCCGTTCGGAGCGTTGGCGGGCACCGGGATGCTGATCGTATGCGGGCCTGAGGCGATGCTGTTGGCAACCACGGTAAAGGCTTCGCCCACATCGTTCAACACACCGTTCTGGTTCCAGTCGAACCAGGCGTAGATGTAGTCGAACCCATCGGGTTGCATCGTCACATCCAGGTTGTATGAAGATCCGGCGATAACGCTGGCCACTTGCGCCGTGTAATCCACGGGGCCGCCCGTATTGCCCGCGCTGGTGTTGTTGATCCCGGCGAAGGTCACGTTAGTGATGTACTGCCAAGTCACACTGGAGAAGTAGCTGTTGCAATAGGCAGCCGGGCCGGCAACAGCCACCTGCAATTGCGAGTTGCCACCGTTGCAAACGGTTGGCGGGGTGGCCGTTACGTTGTTCACCACCGGTGTGGTACCAACGGTCAACGTAGCGGTGGCCGTGCCGGTGCAGCCATTCACGGCCGTACCGGTCACGGTATAGGTGGTGGTGCTGGCCGGGGTCGCGGTTACCGTGGCACCCGTTACCATATCAAGACCAGCAGCGGGCGACCAGGCGTAGCTGTCCGTACCAATGGCGGTAAGAACCTGACTTGCACCATCGCACAGCAGCGCGCTGGTGGGGCTCACGACCACCGTGGGACTGGCGAGTTCGGTCACGGTGACATCACCGGTGTTCACCGATCCGCCGCAGCCATCGGTCACCTGGCAGTTGTACAGGCCGGGGGCGCTGGCCGCGATGCTCGCCGTGGTTTCTCCACCGGGGCTCCACAGGTAGGTGTACGGGCCGGCACCATCGGTGGGTACGGCCGTCAAAGAGGCGCTACCACCAGCGCAGTATTCCAAGGTGCCGGTGATGGTGGCCGCCGTGATCGGGGCGGTGGTGGTCAGCGTTACGCTGCCGAAATTGGCCGATGGGCAACCCGAGTAGGTGGCCGTTACCTGGTATCCGATGCTCGCCACATTCACTAGGCTGGCCGTGGGGCTTTGGAGCGACGGGTCATCCAGGAAGGTGTTCGGGGTCCACGTGTACGTGGCGCCAAGGAGAGAAGGGGGGGTCCACGTGAAGGTGAGACCGTTCACCGGACGTACCGTAGCGCTCACTGCGCAGAAGGCTATGTTGGTGCCGCCAGCAATGGTCGCGGTCCAGTCCGTGGTGGTGGTGCGGTTGGAGAACACGGCGTCCGAGGAACCGCGCAGACCTACTTGTACGTAACTCGCGCTGGTTCCCGTGCCGTTCTGGTAAACGATCTGTACGGTGTTGGAACCCTCGTACAACTTGACCTGGAAGCTCGCTTCGTTGAGACCCGTGGAATAGAAACCCCAGTTGGTCCATTCGAAGGTGAACACCTGGCTTCCGGGTGTGCCGGACAATTGGTAGCTCATCTGGGCGCCGTTGGCGGACAGACCGTACAGATCCCCGTTGAACGCGGCGATCACGTTGTTCAGTGACCCGCTCAAGACGGTATAGGAGCCCGATGCCAGTGCGCCCATGGCCACGAAGCCGTTGGCGTTCACGCCGGCACTGGTGAAGTTGATCCCGTTGAAGTTGAAGGTGAAACCGAGGGGATACGGGCCGTAACCCGTGTCATCGCCCCCCGTATTGATCTGCACCGTGCCCGGCTGGCCCACGATGGAGTTAAACGTGCCTACCGAGCTGGCGAAAACGTACTGGTCCACCGTGCCTGGTATGATCGCTGTTGCATTCAGTACTGAGGTGCCGTTGACGCAGGTGGGGTTGGGGTTGGCCGTGGCACTTTCCACGATCGGTGCGTTGACCGCATTCACCGTGGCGGTGGCCGTGTTCGTGCAGCCGTTGCCGTCCGTGCCGGTCACCATGTAGGTGGTCGTGTTCATTGGGCTGGCGTTCACCGTGGCCACGTTTGTGGCATCCAGGCCAGTGGCCGGGCTCCAGGCATAGGTGCTGGCGCCGCTGGCGGTGATGGCGACAGCGGTATTGCCCACGCAGTAGTTCGCACTGGGCACGTCCACGTTCACCGAAGGCGGCGGGTTCACCGTCAGCGTCAATTCATTGGAGTAACCTGTCACCGGTCCGTTCGAGCACGTCACGCGCAGGCGGTAGTAATAAGTGCCCGTGGTCAGCGCGTCGGTGGTGTAGCTGGTGCTTGTGGCACCGCTGCCACCTGAAACGTCAGCGAAGCCGACACCACCACCGGTGCTTGAAACCTCCCACTGAAAAGTCACACCGGCGCCCACTTCGGAGCCGGTCGTGCTCATCACATACGTGCTGTTATTGCAGATTGATGCGCTACTCGGCGTGATCGTGCCACCATTGGCCGCGACGCAACTCGGCAGGATGAACTCATCCGCTCCGATGTCCGGAGGCGTTCCGCGGGTGTCGTTCTCGAAGTCATGGGCCACACCGGTACCCGTGGCGCCAGTCCCGTTGAAGGCAATGGCATTCGGGTTGGTTAAGTCCACATGCAGGTTGGTGGAAGACATGAACGGCCCGGCCAGGTTGATCGCGGCCGCGTCCTTGCCGGTTGCTGTCTGCCACGCCCCCAGCGTCGTCTGGTTCGCCGCGTTGTAGTAGCCCACATGGCCCCCCGGTACCCAGTAGGCATTGTTATCCACCAAGGCACCGGAGAGGCCCCATGCCCCGTAGGTGGCGAAGCCGTAGGCTTCGGTGCTCGCATGGGTGTTGCTGATGATGTTGTTGCGGAAGGAAGCGAAGGTCACCCCGGACACGCTGGCATTCACGCCAAAAGAGGAGAAGTTCGCGCCGCTGCCCAACTGGGTCGTCATGGACACGGTGTTGTGATCGAATTGCACGTTGGTAGCACCCGCACCACTGATGAACACTCCGGAAGGGATGAATGCGGAGGTCATGGAGGTCTGGCTCACGACATTCCGGCAGTCGCGGATCATGTTGTTGGTGATCGCCATGCCGGCACTGCTCAACCCGCTGGTGACGTAAATGCCGTGCGCACCATAGCCGCTGATATCTGGCTGGTTGATGTCGTGGATGTTGTTGCGGTCGACGACCAGGCCGGCGTTCACCGTGCCCACCTCGATGCCGGCGATGATAGCCTGGTATCCCGTGGTGCCATAATCCCCGACACGAATGTCGTTGTTGCTTATCGTGGCCGACCCTACACCGGCAGTATTGGCCGAATAGCTGATGTTGATGCCGCGGAAGCCGATGTTATCAGCGCTGGTGGCGCTGCCCAATACGTTGTTGCGGATGATCGTGCCGAGGTTGCGGTAGGTGGTGCTCGCACCCATCGCGCCGATGCCTGTGAAGCAGCGGGTGATGGCGTTGTTCTCGATCAGGGTGTTCAGGCTGGCGTAGGCACCTCCGGTGCCGCTGGCACCATTCGACATGAGGATGCCCCATGAAGAGATGGTGGAAGTAGCACTGCTGCGGCCGCCGATGATGTTGCAGTTCTTCACCATGTTGTTGTCCGCACCATCTGTTCCCGTGGTGGAGTTGGACGCCAGACGGACGCACTGCGTACCGGCTGTGGTGGTGGTCGCCATCTGGATCGTCAGGTTACGGTCGCCCTGGGTCAGCGGGTCATCCCCGTCGATCGTCACGTTGTCCGCGCCACGCAGTTCGATGATGCCCCGGTTAAAGGTGGGCACGGCGGCTGAGTTCACCGTCACGTTGCCCGTGCAATTCACGAGAATGCTCGTGTAGCTGCTCGGCGCATTGCTGCGCAGCAGCGATGTTGGCGAAGCGGGCTCGGTGGTGTTGGCCACCACGGTACAGGTGATCGTGCCTTGGTGCGTACCGGCGTTGATCGCGGCGAAAGCGGCACTCAGGGTGGCGTACGTCGCCGCAGGCGTACCCGCCGTGGCCGTTACGTTCACGTTCTGCGCCTGCGCGGCAAGGGACCAGCCGATGGTGGCGATACAGATGGTCAGCATGCGCATGAAGGTCCGGCACCAAGAACGGTATCGATCGGATGTTCTTTGGCTCCAGGAAAGGAAAGCACGTTCTGGATGGCACATGGCGCGCGGGGTTTGGTTGGGTTGATCGGGGACTGGACGGAGCCTAACAAAACAAGGCCTCATGCCAACGCCGCACAATACTGGAAAACCATGAATTTTGGGGAGGAGGTCGCGCTTGCCACACCTGCGCCACACGGCCTTTGCGAGGTTCAGCGACGCAGACCGCGGGGACTTGCCCCGTATGCGGTCCGCTTGCGCCGTGCCTCAGGAGCGCAGGGGGCCGTGTTCATCGCACTTCCCGGTACCGCGAAGTGCACCACATCAACTGTGGATCGGGCCGGCCCGTCGGCTTGGTCCTGCCAATAGGCAATTGGACGGTCCTTAAACCGTCAATTGGACGATTGCCAAACCGGCAATTGGACGCTTCAATAGCGCAACCCTTGGCCTGGTTGTGGGATCGATGACCACGCGCTGACGCCCAGGAGCCGGATCACTCCACCACCGCCCACTCCACGCTCACCGTGGTGCCCTTGCCCGGCGCGCTGTCGATCTGCACCTGCGCCCCCAACGCTGCCGCGCGCGCGCGGATGTTCGCCAGACCCACGCCGCCGGAGGTCACGGTCGTATCGAAGCCGATGCCGTTATCGCTCACCACCACGCTCAGGCGCCCGGGCGCATGCGTTATGCCGATGGTGAGTTCCGTGGCCTTGGCATGTTTGAGCACATTGCTCACGGCCTCTTGGATGATGCGATAGACGGCGATCTCCACCCCGCGCTCCAAGGGCCTCTCCAAGCCGAAGGTGTTCAGTTCCACCTGCAGGCGGCCGTTGATGTGCAGGGTATCGCGCAGGTCCTTCAGGGCCTTCTCCAGCCCGAAGCGGTTGAGGGTGGCGGCGGCCATGTCGTGGCTGATGCGGCGTAGCTCCCCGGCGGCATTGTCCAACAGGCCGGTGACCTTCCGGTACTGTACGGAATGCTCGCTCTTCACCTCGGCCACCTGTCCTTCCAGTTCGCCGAGCTGGTGCTTGATGGTGCCGAGCAGATGGCCCACGTGGTCGTGCAGCTCCTTGCTCACGCGCTCGCGTTCCTGCTCCTGGCCCTCCAGCATGGCGTTCATGCTCTTGATCTCCTGCTGGCTGAGGAGCTGTTCCACCTGCTCGTCGTGGAGTTCCTTCTCCTTCCTGGCCAAGCGCTGGCGGTTGCGCATGGACCGGTAGAGAAACAGGGCCATCAAGGCCAGCAGACCGGCGATGATCGCGGTGACAGTGGTCCGTTGGCCGGCAACGGTGGCACGCAGATCGGCCTCTGCCCGCTGGTGTTCGGTGAGGACGAGGGTGTTCGCCGCTTCCAGGCTATCGGCCAAGGCTTCGCTCCGCATGCTGTGGCGAAGCACCTCAAGCCGTCCGTCCTTGAGGTTAAGGGTGTCTTTCAGCATGGACCAGTAAGCGGTCATGTCCATGGCTTCGCGGAGGCGCCCGTCGTGCAAGTAGATCTTGCGCAGCAGGTCCGCCGCCTCCACCATGGACCCCTCATTGCCGGTTACCCGGGCCAAGCCGTGGTAGCCGTAGGCGCGTGCGGTATCCAAGGCCGCACGTAACGCGAGTTCGGCACTTGGACGGTGGCCCAATGCGCCATGTGCTTTGCCGGCCAGGATCATTGCCGTACACCAGGCGGCTTCATCGCCGGTGCGCGCGGCAATGTCGGCACAGGCCGTGGCGGCCTCCAGCGCACCCTTGGGGTCGCGGTGCGCATAACGCAAGCGGGCCAGTGCAGCCAAGGGGTCGATCCGGCCCCATTCGCTCTGGGGCGGTTGCACGAGCACTACAGCGCGTTGGTACGCCGCATCCGCACGGGCAGTATCGCCTTGGCAGGCCCGCATGCGGGCGCGAAGCGTTTGCACCAATACGTGCACATCAACGATGGAGGTGTCGCAACCGGCAAGCACCGAATCGGCTTGCCTGTAGTTGCCCTTGGCAATGTGAACGGATGCGATGTGCCGTCGTATGTCACCTTCGAAGAACATGTCTCGCTGCGGCGCTTGTTGCTGGCGGTCCATGCACATCCGGTAATACCGCATGGCCAGGTCCTGTTCTCCCACGGCCTCGTACAATACGCCAATGGCCTCAATGGAATTGAGGGCCGCCAAGGGCGGTGAAATACTGTCCAGGATCGCCCATGCCTGTTCGAAATGCCGCAGGGCGCCGGGTACGTCCCGGTGGAATTTGAGCTGGTAGCCCATGCGGTGGTGGAAATCGGCCCGGACGTACAGCAGGTGCTTCCTCAGGTCGCCTTCAGCCCCCTTGAGCAACGCACTGGAGATGGTGTCCACGTACGGCAGGTAGCGCATGGCCTTGGCAGAGACAAGCCAGTGCCCGGCCATTTGCTGGTAGCGCTGCAACTGCTCCAAGGAACGCTCTTGGGGATCGAGCAGCGGCATGATCGAATCCAGCCGGGTATTGCCCCATTGGGCCATGAGCAAAGTGGACCAAAGGCCGATGCACAGGCATCCTGCGCGAAGTGATGGTCCAAGGTGCATGGGTGGAAATTACGGAGCGCTTGTTCGAGGTCCCTTGGCGGATCCAGCCTATGAACGCAATCGCGAGCTCATCGTGCCAGGCGTTCAAAGATGTGCAAGGGTGATCGAAAGTTGAAGCGTTCGCGTGGTCGCTTGTTCAGTTCACCCTGTACGTGCTGGATGAACTCATCGGTGCGGGCGCGGAACATGTGCATCCAAGGCCCTTGGCGCGCAAGCAAGGCAAACCGCTTGCTTCGTATGCATGAGCGTTCAAGTGCTCCAAGGTGGATGGTACGGTGCCGTGCTCCTACGCTCCGGAAGTTTCGTGGCCACGCGACCGGTGCCGACCGGCAAGGGCGTACAGTGCACATGGAACGGCATCGATGCGCCATGCCAAGGCATTGCACGGCCTGGAGCCTCACTTCCACCCCCGTTCCATGGCGTACTTCACCAGGCCGACCATGTTGCGGCAGTCCAGCTTATGGAAAATGTTCCGTCGGTGGGTCTCCACGGTGGCCACGCTGAGGGAAAGGCCATCGGCGATCTCCTGGGTGGTGCGCTCCTGGAGGATGAGCTTCACCACATCCACTTCGCGGCTGGTGAGGGGGCCGTACCTGGTCTCGCCTTCGCGGTCGTGGTTGCGGTCCGCCGCGTGGGCCACGGCGCGCAACTCCTGCGCGATGTATTGATCGCCCTGGGCCACGGTGCGGATGGCGTTGAGCAGTTCGTCCTTGCCGGAGGTCTTCAACAGGTAGCCGCCCACCCCGCTGTCGAGCAGTTCGAGTACGAACTCGCGGTGGCCGTACATGCTGAGCACGATCACGCGGGTATCGGGGCTGGCCTTGCAGATGCGCTTGGTGGCCTCGATGCCGTCCATGCCCGGCATGCTGATGTCCATGAGCACCAGGTCGGGTTTGTGCGTGCTGACCAGTTCCAGCGCGTCGTTGCCATTGTGGGCTTTGCCCACGATCAGTACTTCGGACACACGGTCCAACAGGCTCTCGATGCCATCCACGAACATCGGCTGGTCATCCACCAACAATACGGTGCAGGGCCGGGGGGGCATCAACAACAAAACTAGGCGCAGGCAGTGGTTCCGCCAATACGGTCAACCCCCGAATTTTGGCCCTTTTGCACCGGGGCGGCCGGGGTGCGGCGTGGTACGTAGTTCCGTAGGCTGGTCCACGACCATCCCCTCAGGCCACCCGCACAAGGCGCCCAGGAAAAACAGAAGGGGCCGCCCCTTTTGAGACGGCCCCCTTTGCTAGATCGTTGTTCCGGATCAGAGCTTGACGGTGATCCCCAAGCCGATGGTTTCCTTGAACTGGGTGCCTTTGCCCACGTAGAGCAGGTTGGTGTCCTGCCATGGTTTCATGATCTGGGTGTCGTGGTCATAGATCAGCATGGTGCTCAGGGTGGCCGCGAACCAGGAATTGACCTTGAAGGTGAAGAGCGTCTCCCAGTTCACGTCGATGTTCTGGGGGTCGCGCAGGTAGTTGCTGAAGAAGTCCGCCCGGGTAAGGAAGTTGATGTTCTTGGCCAGATCGCGGGTGTACATGAGCTTGATGTAACCACCGAACTCAAAGAGGCTGTTGGCACCGCTGGTAAGCTTGGCGCCCGCCGTATCGTAGGTAGCGGGGTCCACGCCGAAGGCCCCGGCATCGGCCAGGGTCTGGTCGCCCACGAAGGTGAACTTGGCCGTGGCCGGTGAAAGGAACGCGGAGAAGTTGGCGTTGGGCTTGTAGTCGGCACCCAAGCCGAGGATCAGGTAGCCCGGGGCCATGAGGTCGGAGATCTTCGCCCCGGTGGCCGCATCCTTGCCCTCGGTGAACTGGGTCTTGAACTGGGCCAGAGCCGCCAAGTACCAAGCCTTGTTCATCTCGTAGCCATACTTGGTGTTCAGTTCCAAGCGGTCATCGGTCTTTACCGTGGCCTGTTTGTCCTGTGCCAACAGGCCGTAGGCCATGGCCACGGAGTTGTCCCAGGCATGGCGGCCTTTTTTGCGGTTTGCAAAGCCATTGAACTGGGCAATGCCGCTCACCGAGCTGAAGCCGCCGGCGGACCAGTTGGTGAGGTTCACCTGGCTCATGTTCACTTGGAAGGTGCCCCCGCTGGTCCAATTTCCGCCCGTGGAATCGGCAGCAGCTTTGGCCTGCATGGCGGCGGCAGCGGCATCGCGTTCCGCCTTGTCTTCCTGGGCCAGGGCCGAAGCAGCTGTACACAACACGAGGGCAAGCGGTAAACTGGTCTTGAACACGTTCATGAGGATGGGGTTAGGTTGGGGCGCCCTAACAAACCGTATGCCAAAACCACTTGGTTGCTTGGGCAGGCAACCTACGGCACTTGGGTGAATGGATGTGGGCGTTACTGGATTCGAACCAGTGACCCCTACCCTGTCAAGGTAGTGCTCTGAACCAACTGAGCTAAACGCCCGGGAAAATCATCCCTATTACGGGGCCGCAAATGTAATCTTCCCTGCTTCTTGTGCTACCAGTCGGTGGCCTCCTGCTTTGCGCACCTGCCACCACCTGTGAAAAAGCCCTATCAGTACGGCCTATGCCCGTACCAATGCCGCCGTGCTGCCTTAACTTCGCCTTTGCCATGGCCGTGCAAACCAAACCCCGCCCCGGAGCAGGACGAATTTTCCAAAGCCCGGTGCTTGAAGCGCTCACCAAAACCCACATTTCCATTCCGCTGGCATTGTTCTGGGCCATCGGCGCCATTTCCCTCTGGTATTCCATCGCCCGGCTTGGTATCGGTTGGAGCACGGCCCTCACCTTCTTTTTGGGCGGCATGGTGCTTTTCACCCTGGTGGAATATTTGATGCACCGCTTCTTGTACCACATTCCGGCAGCCACGCCCAAGCGCCGTCGTTTCCAGTATGTCATCCATGGCATTCACCACGAGCACCCGCGCGATAAGCAGCGCTTGGCCATGCCGCCGGTGGTGAGCCTGGTCCTGGCCTCGCTCTTCATCACCTTGTTCCGGTTCACCATCGGCCCAAACGGCTTTGCATTCGGCGGCGGCTTCCTGTTCGGCTACAGCACGTACCTGCTGGCGCACTACGCCGTGCACATCTTCAAGCAGCCCAAGAATTTCCTGGGCATCCTTTGGAAACACCACAACCTGCACCACTATGTAGGGGATGATGGGGCCTTTGGCGTGAGCAGTCCTTTCTGGGACTACATCTTCAACACCATGCCCAAGGATCCCCGCCGCCGTGAGGCCAGCAAGGTGAATTTGCTTTAGGCGCTGCCGGGGCCTCCGGTGCCGGCCATGCATGGCTTTGCAGAAGCAGGGACAGGCCCGCAGCCAAGGATCGGCCCCGTCGGGCGGCAGCCGTCATTTTTTTTCCGGGGCAGGCGACGCGGTGGATCGTATGTAACGTCATGCACCCGTCCCGCATCAAAGGGATAAACCGCATGCGCAAAATTCCGACCCTATTTCTCTTCGCAGCCCTGCCATGGGCTGCTTCCGCCCAAACCACCCATGAGCTCACCAATGTGGGCAATACGTTCAGCCCGAACGTGATCACCATGGATGCCGGCGATAACATCCATTTGGTGCTCACCGGCAACCACACGTGCACCCAAGTGGACCAATCCACCTGGAACGCCAACGGCAACACCCCCAACGGCGGTTTCAACTACAGCGCCGGAGAGCACACCTTCACGTTGGACGTGCCGGGCACTTACTACTATGTCTGCATACCCCATGCAGGCCTGGGCATGAAAGGGCAGATCATTGTGGAACCCACCACCGGGGTGCGGGAGGAGGCTTCCACCGCGCAACTGGGCCTCTTCCCCAATCCGGCCGGAAATGAAGTGTGGATCAACGGCCTTGAAACCGGCCAAATTGTGCAATTGATCGATGCTGCCGGGCGTTTGGTGCTGGAGTCCCAACCCACCGGAGATGGGCTGTTGAACATCGCGGGCGTGGAAACAGGCAACTACCAAGTGGCCATCCGGGATGCTTCAGGCCGCATGATCGCTGTAAAAGCCTTGGCTGTGGTTCGTTAGGTTGGTGGTTTGGAAAGGCAAAGCCTCCTTCGCGGGAGGCTTTGCTGTTTACCCAAGTTGCTCAGCGCAGCCCTTTCCACCATTGCACCGAGCTTTCGGCGTCGGCGTTGGTGACCATGGCACCGATGCGCGGGGTAAGCAGCTGCACGCCCAAGAGCCGGGCCTGCAACGACAGCCGCTCCACAGGCTCTTGCCATGGGTGCATGGCCAAGCTGAATTTGCCCCAGTGGACGGGCATCAGCACGCGGGCCTGTAGGTCCACGGCCGCTTGGGCCGTTTGTTCGGGGAACATATGGATGTCCGGCCACAGCTCATTGTAGGCGCCACATTCCAACAGGGCCAGGTCGAAAGGGCCGAACCGGTCACCCACTTCTTTGAACGTGGGCGAGTAGCCGGAATCTGCACCGAAGTAGATCTTCTTGCTTCCGGACTCCATCACCCAGGAGCCCCATAGCGTACTGGACCGGTTGTTGAGCCCGCGACCGGAGAAGTGCCGTGCCGGCGCCAAGGTGAGCTTTACGTTACCCGCCTGTGTGCTTTCCCACCAGTCCTTTTCCGTGATCGCTGCGGCGGGTATGCCCCAACGCTCCAAATGCGCCCCCACGCCGAGCGGTGCTATGAACCGTTTCTCCCGGAGCTGCACGATGGTTTCATGGTCCAAGTGATCATAGTGGTCATGTGAGAGCAGCACTACATCAATGGGCGGTAACCGTTCCACCTGCATGTGCTGCCGGTAGTTGAACCGCCTTGGCCCTGCGAAGGAGAAGGTGGAGGCGCGTTCGCCGAAGATGGGATCAACCAGCAAGGTGGTGCCTCCCATTTTGATGAGCAGGGAGGAATGTCCGAACCAGGCCACCGCGAACGAACTGTCGGGAACGGCTTGCCAGGCGGCAAGGTCCAGGTCCACCGTAGGCAGGGTGTCCTTGGGTTCACGCCCTTCACCCCCCATGATGAACTGCCACATGACCCCGAGCATTTTCCCCGGCGGGAGGTCCATGTTGGTTTCAAGCTGGTTCTGGAACTTGCCTTCCTTGTAATGCGGGGAAGCTTGCACACGTTTCAAGCGCTCGCCCGTGGGACCGCTTCCGATACGCGAGGCAGTAGCGAAATAAGCGAGCAGCGCCAAGACCAACAGGACGAGGAGGCCCAACGGCCAGAGCAGGAACATATGGTGTCGTTTCATGCACCGGGGCGCAAAGTTCGGTCGGGCCATGCCAGGCCGCTGTACGCCCCATTGGTTCTGATAACGTAGGAGCGTGCATTATCCTTCATCTTTCCGGAAGATGAACGTGGCGGTGCGCGGGTCATTGCACTTCGAAAGCACTCCATACGCCGGGCGGGCCAAGCGGGGTGCCAAAGGCACCACACGAAACGCCCGGCCCGCACGCATTCCGGCGTGCGGGCCGCTGCTTGGGGCCGGTGCCTCATTTGGCCTTGGTGGCGCCTTGTGCCACCAGCGCCTCAATGTCGTTGTTCACGCTGAGGATGAGCAAGGCCGTGGCCGTGCAGAACACCGGGCTGGTGATGCAATGGTGGCCGTTCCAGCTGCCATCGTTGTTCTGGATGTTCACCAAGCGTGCGGTGGTGGCGCCGTACCAGTTTCGCCAGCTTTGGTCCTTGTTGATGATGAGCGATTCGCCCGTTTGCAGGAAACTGAGGTACTCTTCACCGCCGTTGTTGCCGAAACCGCTGATGACCTCGTTGGCCTGTGCGCGCACCTTGGCCGCGTTGTATACCTGGTAGGCCGTGTTGATCCGCTCGGCTTCATCCCGGCCCATGCCCGCTTGCTGCAAGGCGGCCGGGCTCACCGGAGCATCCTGTGCCAGCCGGCCTTCACGCTTGGCCTTGTCCACGGCTTCCACCGCCTGCCGTGCTTCCTTGGCGCTGCTGCGCGTGCTGCCACTGACGGCATAGAGCGTGATGCCAGCAGCCGCATCGGTGGCCACGGTGCCGGTGTTGGCATCGAAGTTGTTCTTCTGGTAGGTCCGCGCAAGCTCCAGTGCCTTCACATCCACTTCGGCTCCGGCATGCTGCGCGCTTTCCAGGGCATTGGCCGCAAAACTGGATTGCAATACGCCCGCCCAGCCGCTGCCCTGCACGCTGCCATTGGCGGCTTGTGCCCGCTGAAGCTTATCCGAACAGGAATTCAACGCCGTCATCCAACGCGCCCGGCGGGCATCATTTGCGGATGTTCGGCCAAGGAGGTTGCTGAGGTACTGGGCGGTGAGCGCCACGTCGATGTTCTGCCCGAGCTTCACCTGGATCTGCGTGCCGGTGAGCGGGGTGATGTTGAGGGCGTCCGGCGAAGATGTCTCCACGGCTTTCAGCAGGAATTCCGTGGCGGGCGCCAGCACCTCGGCGAAACGGCCGGCATCGGGCGTACTGCCGGCCCGCAGCAGCGCCATGCCCACCATGGCGGTAGTGGCGGGGTCGCTCGGCGCGGCGTGCGGGTCCATCACCTCCTGGTGCGCATGGCTTCCTGCGGCGTAGCCCCCGTCGTTGTTCCGGGCGCGCACCAGCCACAGGTAGGCGCGGTCTTCTGCGGCCAACACCTCCGCTGGCGTTTTCAGCAGGAAAGCGGAATCCAAGCCTTCGCCCTCATAAACGGTCTTGAAGACACAGCCGGCGGTGCTTGCCCCTTCGGGCCCGTGACCGGGCCGCTGGCCCAGGAACAACGAGAGCACCAGGGTGCCCGCCACCGCAGTGGCCATTGTAGTATGCAGCAAGGTTTTCATGATCACGTGCGTATTGGGTTCAATGCCACCGTACACCGCTCACGGCCCACGGTTCACGCGCCCCTTTCCCGATCGCTGCATTTACTGCGGGCCGCTCGGTGCGAACTTTGCGCCCATGCCAAATTTCCGGGCCGGTACCGGCCCCAGGTTACTTGCCTGCGTTGCATCCGCACTGGCGGCACTTTCGGCCGGTGCGCGATCAACGCCCGGCGGGAGCAGCTTCGACGAGGCTTATGTGCGCGACTACTCGCGGTTGCTGACCACGCGTTTTTACATCAGCACCAAGTACAATTGGCTGCAGCTCGGTGCTCCCAACGCCGCCAAAGACATTGTGTACCGGCCCAACAACAAGGTCAACTTCGGCCTTGGCGCAAGCTACAGGGCCATCACACTGAACATTGGCGTGGGGATCCCCGGGATGAACCAGGATGAGGAGAAGTACGGTGAGACCCGCTACCTCGATGCCCAAGCCAATATCCACACCAAGCGCTGGGCCACCAACCTGTTCCTGCAACGCTTCAAGGGCTACTACATCAGTTCGCATACGCAGCCGGAACTGGGGTGGGTGCAATCCACCGAGCACCCCACCCGGCCGGACCTGGTGCAGTTCAACCTCGGCGCCAGCACGGTGCATATTGTGAACAACGACCGGTTCAGCTACCGCGCGGCCTTCAACCAAGACGCCTGGCAGTTGCGCAGCCAAGGTTCTTTGCTCGTCGGCGGGTATTTCACCTATTTCAGGATGAACGCGGATTCATCGGTCGTACCCGACCGTTTGGCGGCGCAGTTCAACGATGGCCTGCAATTGCGCCGTGGAGGTTTCTTGGACATCGGCCCCTCCGTGGGCTATGCCTATACGTTGGTGTTGCATGAGCACTACTTCCTCACCGGCTCCGTGGTGCTCGGCGGCGGGCTGAGCCTTCAACGTGCAACCACGGAATCCCCGGATGGCGCTGAGGTGGTGAAGAATGGCGGCGGCCTGGGCTGGCACGGCCAGTTCCGGGCCGGGGCGGGCTACAACAGCCGCCGTTACTTCTTCGGCCTGTCCTTCAACCAGGAAAACATCGGCTATCTGTTGGATGAGCGCAGCCGTTTTTCATGGAGCGTGGGCAATATCCGGATCAACTTGGTGAAGCGTTTCGATCTTCGTTTCAAACCACGGTTGAACCCGCTGGGGCGGGCGGGCCATAAGGTGATGCACCTGTAGGAAGCTTTCGCATCCAAGACAGAAGCCCGTAGGCCAAGAACCGCTGCTGCCGACGGCCGAAACACCCATGGGACCAGCGCAGGCAACATGGCCGCGTGGGTGCTGCCAACACCTGCAACCCGATGGATGCCCGCGTGTTTGCCAGACCTGACCGCTCCCTTGCTGCGCGGATGGAATGAGGCCTAGGCCTCCTGCAACTTTTTCGCTGCCTTCTTCCGGTCGTTCTCGTCGAGAAGGATCTTGCGGATACGCAGGCTCTTGGGGGTCACTTCCAGGTACTCGTCACCGGCGATGTACTCCATGCTTTCCTCCAGACTGAACTTCACCGGCGGAGCAATGCTGGTTTTGTCATCGCTGCCGCTGGCGCGCATGTTGGTGAGCTTTTTCACGCGGATCACGTTCACTGCCAGCTCCTCGCCGGGCTTCGGGCTTTCACCGATCACTTGGCCGGCGTACACATCCTCGCCGGGTTCGATGAAGAACTTGCCGCGGTCCTGCAGCTTGTCAATGGCGTAGGCGATGGCAGTGCCTGTCTCGGCGCTCACGATGCAACCCGGGCGAGGGGCGGCAATGGCCCCCTTGAACGGCTCATATCCCTTGAAGCGGTGGGCAATGATGGCTTCCCCTTCGGTGGCCGTAAGCAACACGTTGCGCAGGCCGATGATGCCCCTGGCCGGGATGTTGAACTCCAGCACGGTGCGGTCGCTCTTCTGCTCAATGTTGGCGATCTCGCCCTTGCGGCGCGTCACATGGTCGATCACCCGGCTGCTGAAAGGCTCGGGCACCTGCACGGTGAGGTGCTCGATGGGTTCGTGGCGTTGCCCATCGATCTCTTTGTACAGTACTTGCGGTTGGCCCAGTTGGAATTCGTAGCCTTCGCGGCGCATGGTTTCCACCAGGATGCTCAGGTGCAAAATGCCGCGCCCGAACACCAGCAGGCGATCGGGACTGTCGGTTTCCTGCAGGCGCATGGCCAGGTTCTTCTCGATCTCCTTGAACAAGCGGTCGCGCACGTGGCGGCTGGTGACGAACTGCCCTTCACGCCCGAAGAAAGGCGAATTGTTGATGGTGAAGAGCATGCTCATCGTAGGCTCATCCACCTTGAACTTCGGCAAGCCTTCCGGGTTCTCCGCATCAGCCACGGTGTCGCCGATGTCGAATCCTTCCAAGCCCATGATGGCCACGATCTCGCCGCAGCCCACCTCGTGTTTCACCTTTTCCTTGCCCAAGCCCTCAAAGACCATCAACTCTTTCACTTGGCCCTTGGCTTGCGCGCCATCATTCTTCACCAGGGTGATCTGCTGGCCCGGTTTGATCATGCCGCGCGATACGCGACCCACCGCAATACGTCCCTGGAAGCTGCTGTAGTCCAAGCTGGTGATGCGCATCTGCAAGGTGCCGGCCACCTGCTTGGGCGCAGGGATCTTCTCCAAGATGATATCCAACAAATAGCTGATGTCGGCTGTGGGTGTTTTCCAATCAGGTCCCATCCAGCCGCCCTTGCCGCTGCCGTACACCACCGGGAAATCCAACTGTTCCTCGGTGGCGCCCAGTGCGAACATCAGATCGAATACGGCTTCATGGACTTCCTCGGGGGTGCAGTTGGGCTTGTCCACCTTGTTGATCACCACCACGGGCTTGAGGCCCATTTCAATGGCCTTGCCCAGCACGAAGCGTGTCTGCGGCATGGGCCCTTCGAAGGCATCCACCAGCAGGATCACGCCGTCGGCCATGTTCAGCACGCGCTCCACCTCCCCGCCGAAGTCGCTGTGGCCGGGCGTGTCGATCACGTTGATCTTCACCCCCTTGTAGCGCACGCTCACGTTCTTGCTCAGGATGGTGATGCCGCGCTCACGCTCCAGGTCGTTGTTGTCCAGCAGCAGGTCCTTCACCTCCTCGTTCACGCGGAACAGCTGGCACTGGTGCAGGATCTTGTCCACCAGTGTGGTCTTGCCGTGGTCAACGTGGGCGATGATGGCGATGTTGCGGAGTTCCGTCATGGGAATGATTGCTGCGCTTTTCAAAAAAGCGGGCAAAGGTAGTACAGAATGCCGCAATCACGGAGACTGTTCAGTAAAGTGTGTCAGGCCGGTTTCGCAACTTGAACCCCTGACCAATGAAAGAACAAGAGGAAAAATTCGACTACGAGGCATTCGAGAAGAATGCGATGCAGCAGTTGCTGTCGGGCA
>WBZN01000621.1_pt1 | contig 25545 bp, 22 predicted proteins | sample 5204281 | NCBI WGS metagenome assembly WBZN01 (sample SAMN12344347, study PRJNA552823) | activated sludge metagenome | biome: Activated sludge suspended growth; feature: Nitrification reactor; material: Wastewater; isolation source: activated sludge from nitrification reactor of wastewater... | reverse complement strand
GCCCCGATATGCCTGGTCTGCGGGCTTCCAACCGTCCATCGGGTCCTTTTTAGCCGCTGCTGCATAGAAACCGTCTGGGTGGTTATTTGCTAGTTTGATGCCATTCCAATATTCAGACGGTACACCGGCCGCTTCAAGTTGCTTCCCGTCCAGTCCCAAATTTTGGGTGTAGTCCCTGAGCATTTGTTTGGCTTGCTGAGCCAACTCTGGAGATGTCTTAGCCATGTCATTAATGGCTTGCATCGATTTCTTTATTCCGTTAACCACCGTAGCATCAACGTGGGTTGCGATACTATCTGCAGCCTTTATCGCAACATAAGCCCCTTCTGTGCTGCCTTCCGGATTAATCGCGGCGAACATTGCTTGACCGATCACTTTGCCTTTTTCACGCGGCGATAGTTCACTATAGTCGGCGCTTGCCTTTTGAATCATCCCGGAAAGTGCTTGCATGGCATGTTCCGGTGCGTGCGGGTCGCGAGTGATCGCCTCAGCAACATGCGCGGTCGAAGTTACCGCAGCTTTGATTGTCTCGGGTGCATGTACTACTGCGTTCGCGGCTCGTCCATCGACCAGAGCGGAAGCGGCGTTGATTGCCGATTTCTTTATTTCTTCTTTCGCAGCATTGAGTCCATCACCGATACCGAGGAACTTCTGTTGCTCGTCACTGACCCACTGTTTCCAGCCCTGAGAATCAGTCGCACGGTGTACGGCAGCTGTTCCAAAGTCGATGAGTTTTTGACCAGCCGAGCGATTGTCGATAATTTGGCATTGTCCGAATTCTGTTGGCATAATCATTGCTTGGCGTTGCTGAGCGATCACATGATTATCAAACTGCGACAACGGACTCACTTTGGAAGTAAGCATTTGCGGAGCACGCTCAGTGCCTTCAATGCGGGTTTGAGAGTGAATTTCAGAAATTGGCATTGCGCTCGTGCTCAAGGTACAACGCAGACGATATAGATAATTTCTGGCAACCAATTGGCAAATCGACGTTGGACCAAAAGAATTTTTTTGCTCAACCGAAGAAGACTTTTCCGGAAGCAGAACAATAACAGCACCAGAGGCAAAAGGCAGTACAGCGTTTGCGCCGGGCAGAGCCCGACTATTACCCGGGCTCTGATCGCCTGAAGAAGCAGTCAAGAGTTGATCGCTGGGGGCGCAGCCTACCAGACCTAGGCTCCATTCTGGAAGAATTGAGCCTGCTTGATTTAGCCCTTGTCTCGACGCCAGAGATGCTTGAACAATGACGCGGGCTCTCGCATCAGCATCATGATGCGATCGGGGAGAGTGAGAGTTGAATGGGCTGTTCCAACTCAAGGATTCTCGCCCTAAGCGTAGATATATACAGAGTAAGCCAGTTACAGTCTTCTTCTGTGGGAGCGATGATCAATTCTCGTGCCAAGAAGTTGATCAATATCCGGAGTTCATCTTCAGAGGCTGCTGTAGGGTCTTTAGTCATCAGCAGGTCTACTCTATCGTACCACCGTTGATTAGACGCCTTCTCGGACCTCAGAACAGCGTTCTTAATTTCATCGGTTCGTCTGACATCTCGCAATTTCAATTCATAAAGAATCCGGCGAGCTGCTAAGCGACCAGGAGGCATAATTTTTTCTTGAGAGGAGGAAGGGGGCAAGCTTTCTTGTGAAGCAGCCCCCTCCACAGCGTTATATTCGTGTAAAGCAGTTTTCAAGCGACCGCTTCGAATCTCCTCCATTGCTGGTTTCCAGAGATGCGGGTATTTGTCTATGGTGCGAGAACTGACGCCTGACTTCAAAGTGAGGTCGCGAGTACTGAAATTCATGTTCGCTTGGCGGAAGTCTTCGACCGCGGCAATGATCTTTTTCTGCGCTTCGGAAGCGCGGTTAGCATTTTTCCGCACCCAGGAAATTGGCACCACCGGCTCGTACTTCTGTGCTTCTTGTCCACGTTTGTGGGGCGGCACCCAGTTGGCAGCGCGTTCAATCTGTTGAAGGGCATCGGCTCGACCCGAAGCGATATCTTTGCTCTGTCCATGGTGCTTGTTTTTAATCACTTCGTCGACGAGCCACTTGCGTTCATCTGCATAGCCGTACCCCATAGCAGAGATAAGCCGCTCTGGATCGCCGTAGAAGAGGTAATGCATGAGGGAGAAAACAGCCTCTGCTCGTTGAGACGGTCCAGTCAGACCATTTTCGAAGTAGTGCCGACCTATGACCCAAGTGTCGCAATTTATTCCGGGCGGCATCTTTTGAAAGGCTTTCCGAACCACGGAAATCGCTTCGGCATCCCCTTGTTCTGGGAGATTTGGTCGAATGGGTACAACCTGGCCTGAGGTAGTCTTGGGTGCTGCTTTCGCAAGAATGATTTGTCTGGTAGCAGCGGTCTTCTCTACGTGGGCACGGAGCTTATGAAAGTGGTGATAAGGATTGACGTTGCATTCCATATCTTGAACAAATTTGAGAAGCGCCTCTGTCGGGCTCATTCCGTAGCGCTCCTCGCGGGCAACCAGGGTATCCGGATTGAGCCAGGCAAAACCGTCTTGCAACGGAAGACGTAAGCCCTGTCCTAAAGACTTGTTGCCAGGATTTGGGAAAATCTCAAGTTTTCCTTTTGCTACTTCAAAATCGTGCAGCGTGAAGAGCTGCTGCAGCTGCCGATACAAGTCTCGCGAACTGACTGGTGCATCAAAGAATATATAAATGTGCCAGCCGCCCGAGTCTGATGATTGGTAAAGGTTGTGCTCCTCAATACCAGCTTTTCTGAGCAAGGCTGCGATCTTTTTGTAGCCATCTTTATTGTGATACGGGCTGTTGGTGTCTATATCAAGGACGGCATAAAGGCTGGCTTTACCGCTTCTGGTGCCAATGAAGTATTTTGTGTTTGCACCAGCAATCGCTTTCAGAATTTCCGTATCGGAGAGTTTCCAATCATCTTGCGCAGAAAACCAACCGGCGCCGGTGAGCGGTCGGAGTATATACGTATATCGATGGAATAGACCCAAAAATTTAGCCGCCGCCTCATCAATTCGAGGCGGGAAAAATTTCGCGCGTGAGAATCTGCTTGGCGCGGCTCCGATGCCTGCCAATGCGATATTTCCGGTCGTAAGCGTTCCTCTTTCGAATTAAAGATGAGTTGACCTAGCCGGATCAGTGGATTATGCTTGCCGTATCTCAGGGAGTCTTCCAAACACCTGAATACAACTGCATAACTGATCCGTTAAAAGATCTTCAAAGCACCGCCTGCAAGCGGTGTTTTTGTTACCTACTCTTTATCAAATACCTCCTTGTTGAACAATGATTGGGCCGAATCGGCCATTAACGGAATGGAAAAAACTTTGGTTCGTGCCGGTATTGCCGGGTCTGAGCTATCCGGCAAACTAGATCGAGGCCGCTTTCCTCGCTTTGGTCGTCCTTTCGCAAGCGCGGAAACTTCTGGCGGACTGGCGGTTGGGAATAGAAGCAATTGGACGCCAGGTGAGTTGTTGATCACCACATTCTCTTGCACAGGAGAGTCAACGATTAGTGGTGCCGCCGGCACTGTAAAATCGACTGCTGAATCATCGGATTTCTTTGATTCGGCAATATCCTCTATTGCGGTCTCAGTCTCGACCTGAGCATGGCAAGTGACAACGCTTATTGGGTCAGCGATCGCTATGTCATCCGAGCAATTCAAAATTTCCGCATGGAAACATTGCTGCAATTCGGTTTCAATCGCTAGTTCAATTTGTTGTGGACAGACAGCTGAACTATCCAAGTCGCGCAAGAACATAGCAATTGCCGCAGGCAGTGATATTTCTTCTCTTCGTAGTTTCGGAGCAAGTGATTCATTCAACCATGCGAAGCCTGGCTGGAGCGGCAGGGCAAAAGGCTTTTCGCAGGAGTGAGCAATAAGCGTGTCCCTTCCTTGTTTAAAGCCGTAATTATCGAGAAAGGCTGAAATCTTCTTGCTCATTTCCTCGGTATTCACCGGCGCGGAAAAAGCGATATAAATCTGTATGTCTTCCGAGTCAGTCGCCTTGTAGAGCCTCGGTATCATGCCAATACTTGAGAGATTTCCGAGGAGGGGAACTAGCTTTTCTGAAGCACGGAAAGGTGAGGCGGACGGGACTGTGAGAACTAGATATGCCGAGTGGCTATCCAAAAGACATGCACGCAAAATCTTCGGGTCTGTAGAAATTGAGTCTGCAATTTCATTATCATCAAGTCGATGAAATTGGCTCATTGAGCGCCAATTCGGCGCACCGAGCCTACGAATTTCCGAGCCGAATCTCTGCGAAAAAAGAGACAGAAAGCGCTTGGTCAGCTCCACGCTATCAAAGTGATCTTGTGCCGGAGCAGGCTCCTTTGCACAATCTATAAAAGTAGTAATTTTCGCGCTCTCTTTCTAGGAGATTTGACTTGATTGGAACGGGTCGAATTTTTATCAGCTGCTTTGAACTTACTTCGGGCGAATCGGGCTCCAATATTCGATCGACATATCATTAGACATATTGCCAAGAAGCGATCGTTGATACTATATAAGGTGCTAATTGAAGGATCAACTCTTTAGATCCCGAGATCCTGTATTTAAAGGGTTCTTGGGTATCGCGGAAATTTCCGAGGTTTCGGCAAGGGAGCGGTATTGCGGTACAGTTGGCGATGTACGGGTAATATTGATCTATTTTTGATCTATTACTTTTCCGAGCTGCGGAATGATTTCCGAATCGCGGCAATATATATTGAATGGTACTTCTGATAAACGCGGAAATTGAATTTGGACTAACTTCCGGGCTCTTATGGCTCACAGATTGCAAGTTTCGGACTTTCTAGATAAATACTTAGTGGCACCACTAACGATATCAGAATAATATATTTCCGCAACCCAGAAATTGATATTTCTTGGGCAAAGAAATCAAAATTCCGAATTTCCGAGGACAAAATTTCAAGCCCGGAAATGCGCCAACTGCCAATCAGCTTAGATTAGCTGGGTTGCCACCATAGTCTTGCGTTTATCGTCAGCGCCTTAGCGCGGAATTTGCCCGGAAATGATTTTCCGCATTTCCGCAGTATTGCCGCAGCCAGGCAAAGGTAGCTCGGAAACTTTTCCGCACCCAGATTAGTGCTCGGAGCAAGAGTTGCGGCGGAAAAAAAGAGGGTAAGGAAAGTAGAAGGACCAAATTAGTCGTGATCTTTGAGTATCATCTGATAAATCATGCAACCAAGTACGCCACCATTAAGATTAGGCTAGTCTCCGGCCGTGGTGGCAGCGCGGATCTGGTACTGCGGAAACGAAGAAACGCTGTAACGGGCGCCTATTGGCGCTTTTACTGGGTCGAGGAAACGGTGCGCGGAAATTTTGCCGCTCTTTTTGTGCAATAAGATAGTATTTCTGCTTATAATGGTACTGATTTTCCTCGCCAGTATATGCGCTAGAGCGCGACTAGATATGGAGTCAACCAATGCGAACCGTCTCTGTCAAAGAAGCCGCCAAGGCACTCGGGATAGGTGACAGGGCCATCATCTCTCGACTGCACAATGGCACTCTCAATGGTGTTCAAAAGCCCAATCCATATGGCGTGAATGAGTGGCGTATTTATCCCACCAAAGAAATAAGCCAAAATCTAAAGCTCAAAGATGTCGAAGGCGAAGATGAAGTGGCCGAAGGGACTAAGGACAAAATCGACTCACAGTCGCAACAAATCGACTTTGGACCATTAGAAGAACCAATCGACGCAGAAACTGTCTTCGAAGAAAAATCCGAAGAAGAATTGCGCCGTGACTGGATTGAAGCCGAACGCAGTCGCATGCGCGTCATAGCGGAAGAAATGATGAAGCCGCTAGCCGAGCAACTCAAAGCCAGAGATGAAGCTTTGATTGAAAAGGAAAAACAACTCCAAGCGGCGAATTGGCGGCTTGGATACACCGAAGGCAAATTGCAGGATCAGCAAGAGCAGATAAAGCTATTGCCGGACTTTCAAGCACGGGCTGAAAAAGCTGAGCTGTTGGAAGCTGAAGCTGCGGCGGCCAAAGTGCGCGCCGAGGAATTAGAAAAGGCTCTTGCCGATTCAGAGCGTCTGGCCAAAGAAGAAATCGAAGCCTTGAAGAACGAAAAGGAAGCCTTGGCTCAGACCGTTTCCGAGCTAAAGAAACCTTGGTACAAGAAGTGGTTTAGCTCACCTACCGAGTAATAGCCGGCAGCTAATAGCTAACTTCGAGTCCGTCCATTGCTTTGTCGAGGTCCGCTCTACTAGGCAAGCTGTAGCGCATGGTCGTTTCAAGTTTTCGGTGGCCGCCGACCTGGGCGACAAGCACTACATCAGCGCCGTCTCGAATCAAGTTTGTCAGACAAGTATGTCTGAGCGTATGAGATGAAACGCCCTGGAGACTGGCACTCGCGGCTATTCTTCGGATAGTGTGATCAATGGCATCAGTCGACAGGCGGCTACCGCGATTGGACAAAAAGAAAGCGTCATCTCTCGACTTTGGAAACTTGGACTTGCGCTCAAGAAGCCATTCTTGCAAAGTGCTTCGACAAGCTGAGTTTAGTGGGATTTCTCTGTAGGCAGCACCTTTGCCGTTTCTAATTTTCAAAAGCCCCTTTCGCTCGGTGAAAAGAACATCGTCTAAGTTTAGATCCCTGCACTCGCTGATCCGGACGGCGGTATTTAAAAGCAATGTGGCTATTGCCCGATCGCGCGGTCGTTTGCAACGCTCAACTGCCCTCAGAAATTCTTTGTGTTCCTTTGGCGTTAAAGCTTGCGGAGCCAGATTCGGAAGGTCTTCTCGGGTAGCTTTTGCTTTTCCGAGGCCCAGAAATGTGTAGAAGGAGTCGATGGCGGTCAGGTAGGCATTTACGGTTTGAGGGCTGCTCTTGATCGAAACCTTTAAATGCTGCTTGTAGTCACGAGCAACATAATCGCGAGTATGGGGGTCGGTTAGTGCGGCCGGGTACTCAGTCAAACGACTGCCCAGAAACCCCAGGAAGTGCTGTAGACGTGTTTCATAGGCGCGTCTGGTATGAGGAGAGAGCGGCTGCTTTTTGAGCGCCTTCTGGTAGTCTTCAAACTGCTCTAGGACTTTCAGCAGAGCCTTGGCGTTCGGAATTGGCGGTAGCGATGATCCCTCGTCCTGATCATCTTCAGTAAACCCTTTTCTCATTGTCGTCCCTCGCTCCTAATATCAGGCATATTTTAGCTGCCTAAAGCCCCTGCGACCTTCCCAATATCAGGCATATTTAAAGCAAGAATGCCCGATACTGGACAATATCAGGCATTTGGAAGAATCACGATACATTTTTCCTTATTAACAGCAAAAGCTGAAACTACCTACAGTTTGAAAGCCCTTAGGCACCTCTGTTTCGACAGATTATCGTGGAGCTTGGCAACTTTCATTCAAATATTCCATGCCTGAGGAACCGCCCAAGCAGAATTCAGAGCATTGACAAAGTAAGATCAACTGGCTACCATACAAAATTATGGTTACACCAAAAGATACGCATCGTTAGTCAAATAGACTCTGGAAAGGTTTTCATAATTAGTTTGCTCGGGGTTAGCTTGCCTATACTTATTGCTTAGTTTCATAAGTCATAAGACAGCCTTGGCGAAGCGTTACCACGAATTTAGGGATCCAATACACACGTTCATCCGCACTGAAAGTGCGGAAAGAGCTATTGTCGATTCCCGTTTTTATCAGCGACTCAGAAATATCCATCAGCTATCCCTGAGTCATCTAGTGTACCCCGGTGCCACGCATAAACGATTCGAGCACTGCCTCGGAGTTATGGAATTAGCCGGCCGTGTCTACGATGTGATCACAAACGCTCAGAACATTCATCCAAAAATTCGAGAGATGGAGTTCGTTCACGACACCACTAGTGAGCATTGGCAACACTTTCGAACGACCGTTCGGATGGCAGCGCTCTGCCACGATCTCGGACATCTACCTTTTTCTCACGGTCCTGAAGACTTGCTACCAAACGATGTTAACGACGTTAAATGGACACATGAGCGATTAGGATTTGAGATTATTACAAGCGAAGAACTTAAGCCTTTATGGAAGGATTTGCACGTCGATCCTCAGACAGTCGCCAAATTGTCGATCGGGGAAAAGGAATGCGCGGAGTTCAACAAGGATATTAAGTTTACGCTTTGGGAAAGTATTCTCTCCGAAATTGTTACCGGAAACGCTTTGGGCGTCGACAGAATGGATTACTTATTACGTGACTCGCATCACGCCGGCGTGGCTTACGGAAAGTTTGACCACTACAGGTTAATAGACACAATACGAATCTTGCCAAAATCAGATGATAGCGAAGAACCTTTTCTTGGTATTGAGCATGGTGGCTTACCGTCCGCCGAGCAACTGCTGCTAGCCCGATATTTCATGTTCAATCAGGTGTACTTTCACCCCACAAGAAGAGCCTACGATATCCATTTAGTGGAATTTTTGAGAAAGTGGCTGGACGGGGGCAAATTTTCAACCGACATTGAGGAACATCACAATCTTACGGACAACGAAGTCCTAGCAGGCATGTATGCAGCAGCGCGAGACCCGAATCATACGGCTAATAAAGAGGCGGCAAGAATAGTAAATAGGGAACACTTCAAGCCACTTTGGAGCAGAAATCCGGTAGACAAGGCGCGTAATGTCGACGCAATTGACTGCATTTTCAAAGCAGCTGTTGAGAAATTCGGAGAAAGCGAGCTGCGTAAAGATGCTTATCAGAAGAACAAGGGAGCAAGCTCGTTTCCGGTTGACATAGATAACGGTCGCATAGCCGACGCGAAGGCAGCGTCTGACACGCTGAGCAAAATTCCATTCGATAACTTGGAGTATATTTTTGCGTCACGCTCAATTATTAAAGCAGCCAAGAAGTGGCTAGGGGAAAACAGGGATTCGATAATTCACGATCAAGGCTGCGACTGTAAAGGGGAAAGCAATGGATAGAACTGATAAACGGGCATTAGTTTTGGCAATAGTTGATTCTCTGAAAAAGGCGGGTAGCACATGTGGTGAAACACACATTCAAAAGAGCTGTTTTGTATTGCAATCGCATTTTGGACTTCCCACAAACTTCAATTTCGTTCTATACAAACACGGTCCATATTCATTTGATTTGCAAGAGTATTTGAATGGTTTGCGCGGGGATGATTTGTTGTCAACAGCACCCACGAACCTACCATACGGTACGAGTCTATGCGTCACCGAACGCGGCAAACAAATTGAACAATTGCGAAAATCCTTGATTGAAGAGCACAGTGAAAAACTCGATCAAATTTGCCAAAGTTTCGGTAGGAAGAATGTTAGAGATTTAGAGAAGATTGCGACCGCTGTTTATGTAACTCAAGAACTCGGAGATTCTGCTAGTGCCGAAGACCGTGCGAAGAGAATAACTTACTTTAAAAAGCATGTTAGTTATGCTGATGCATTGGCGGCTGTGAAAGAGGCAGATGAAATTGGGTCGAGCGGTAAGGCATAATCTGCAATTGACTTCGTTGGCAACAGTGCGGAATGACTGAGAGGACTTCCAATACCGAGCGTGGTATCAAAATTTATGTATCGATTTCACAAAATCAGTTTCTGTAATCGAAAATAAGCGATCACAGCTTTAGGTTTTCATTAGAACATGGAAGAAAATGAATATTTGAGGCAAATACTGGCGCGAGAAGCCGTCGATACGAGTGCGTATTCTCCGGTTCGGAACGTTCAGAGTCAGCTCATGGGGATCATTCGGGAATGGGCGGGAACGACGCTACGCAGTGTTGCTCCGAGTGGCTCCTTTGCTAAAGGCAGCGCCATTCACAGCGGCACGGACATTGACCTTTTTATTTCACTTCATGAATATACGACTACAAGTTTGGAGGACATTTATTATTCGCTTAATACAGCTCTGAAAAAAGCAGGCTACTCGCCGAAGCTTCAAAATGTGTCCTTGAATATAAGAGTATCAGGTTACTCTGTCGATCTCGTTCCAGCGCGACGGCAACAGGGCTATGGTGAGGACCACAGCCTCTATCGTCGTAAGGCTGACTCTTGGACAAAAACGAATGTTGACACTCACATAAGTCTGGTAGCGAACTGCGGAAGGCGCGAAGAGGTGCGATTAATCAAGCTCTGGCGTAATCAAAAAAGCTTTGATTTTCCTTCGTTTTATCTGGAACTGGCAGTAATTGAGGCGCTGTCCGGACGTAGTCGGTACAGTGCTTTAGCGGACAACATGCGAGCCGTGTTTGATTATTTGAAGGGTTCTTTTCCGAATGCACGTTTTGTTGATCCGGCGAACTCAAACAACATCATTTCCGAGGACCTGACTGCAAAAGAAAAACAAATAGTGGCGAGCTGGGCGCGCTCCGCGAGGGATGCGCGTTATTGGGGAGATATCGTCAAGTGAGTGAATGGTCGCTGCGCGAGTTATTGTCCGGACTTCACGAGGACATTGAGTGTCGATTGTCTATTGCGCGCAAAGCATTACAGCACAGCGGCACGAAGGGTGATGCAAGTGAACAGGTGTGGCTAGACCTTTTTAAAACGTATTTGCCTGCAAGATACAGTGTGGAGAAGGCCCATGTGGTTGATAGCGACGGACAATTCAGTCAACAAATTGATGTTGTTATTTTTGATAGACAGTACAGTCCGCTTGTTTTCAAACACGAAGGCCAAATCATTGTTCCTGCAGAGAGCGTGTACGCGGTGTTTGAGGCAAAACAATCTGTTGACGCCACCTATGTCGAATATGCGAAAAGAAAGTTTGAAAGTGTTCGAAAACTTAAACGAACATCGCTTCCTGTGCCGTATGTAGAAGGAACGCTTAAGGCGAAAAAATTGTTCGCGCAACTTGGCGGCATTCTTTCGTTTGAAAGCGAGTGGACGCCCAAGCTAGGTGAAACAATGATAAAGGCGCTAGCCGAGTCAGATTCCAACCGCCATGTGGACATTGCCTGTGTTGCAGCGCATGGAGTAGTCACGTTTGATCGCGACGGGGGCAAGCATGTTATACATAGCGAAAGCAAGGCAGCTACAGCATTTTTGTTAGAACTGATTGCCATGCTCCAAACGCTTGGAACAGTACCAATGATCGATACACGCACCTACGCAGAGTGGTTGTTGCCGACCACATCCGAGAATCTGGATTTGGTGAACGATGCCTAGAGACCCAGATCAAGAAAGTAGCAGTGATGATCCGTACGCACTGGAAAACATCAAACGATATGAAGGCGTCAAATTTTGCTTCCTAAGTTGTGATGATTTCGATGCTAACTTGGTCGATTGTCAGTATTTCGGATTGGCTGCTAAAGTCACTTTTGATACTTCAAAAATTGACGTCGCAAGTATCAAAAGAAGTTGGAACAACAAGAAAAAACGAAATTACTTGAACTTTCGATTATTTGTCGATCCTTTCCGGTCAATCAGGTTCAAAGGCCATTGGGGCAATGCCTTTGCCCAGGACACAAAGGTTAAACAGGTTTATTTGGATATAAACATTGAACCGCCGGTCGAAGAATTCGGCAATTGGAATGACTAATCCCGCCGAAACCCTTATACCGCTTCGGATCGAGCTTGGTGTAGATAACGGTGTGCTGGATGACTTTATGCCCAAAGTAACCTTGGATGGCACGCGTGTCTTCACCGCGACCGGCAAGCTGAAAACCTTTGCGGGTGAACTGGAAATGGAATGCCGGCGACTTCGCCGGCACGAGCAATTATCGAGTGCACCTGTCGTGATGACAGAGGCCCCTGGCGTTGAGAGATGAAGACAAACGCTGAATCAGGGTGCTCGCGACGAAGCTGACGGAGAGCCCGCAACTCTTCGCCTTCCAAATAATGCACAGATGGTGATCGCCGTTCTTTGACCTGTTCACGTGCAACTTGGCTCGCTGCAGATCGACCTGGTCCCATCTGAGGAAGCAGGCTTCGTCTACACGCAATGCGTGGGCGTAGATGATGATATCAACCAGCGGTCTCGAAAACCGTTATACGCAGCCTTAGAGGCGGCAGCCTTGAGCAATTTGATTTCACTTGCCGTCAGATATTCACGCGATCGAACATCGGCTTTTTGGCTTATTCGGAGGCAACGGTCTGGAAGCCTTACTGGTGCCTCCTTTTGCTACGGTTCCGTCTGGTCCCTTTCTGCCGGTTGCTTTGATGGCAGCATTGCTGTCTGCGCTCTTAAGCTCCGCAGTTTTCTTAGTCGGTGTTTTACGCTTCGAGCGAGAAACCGAAACGGATTTCTTGGCAGATTGAGCTTTTTTGGAGGTCGCTTTAGGCATGTGCGCCGAAAATGATCATTGGGGAGGAGAAAAGAGCATAGCTGAAAGTGTTAACGGCCACGCTATCTTGCGTGGAATTGTGCACGATACATTGCAGCCTTGGCAATCACACCGAACTGCCAGAATCAACTTTCGCAAATCTTAGGAGTTTTGCAACACCCGTCTGTGAACATTCAAAGGAGCATCGCTTCGTTCGCAAAAGTATCTCGCATAAGTCCACAGTTTTGCCATATGTTTTGCGAAACAAAAAGCTTATGATATAGACCATATGAAGATTGGATATGCGAGAGTCTCAACCGACGAACAAAACCTGGATCTCCAGCTAGCGGCGCTTAAGAAAGAAGGCTGCTCGAAGATCTACAGAGAGAAAATTACCGGCGCCCATAAAGTCAGGCCTGAGTTTCAAAAGCTTTTGGAGCATGCTCGTAGCGGCGACACAATTGTCGTTTGGAAGTTGGATCGATTGGCACGGTCCACAAAAACGCTTCTTGAAACGACGGAGTCATTGAGAGACGCGGGTGTCAAATTTAAATCGATTTCGGAGCCATGGGCAGATACGACCACACCTGGTGGCAAAATGATCATGACCGTCTTCGCCGGCATCGCAGAATTTGAGCGAGACCTTATCAGAGAACGCACTGGAGCTGGCCGCAAGGCAGCTCTACAGCGAGGTGTTCGTTTTGGCAGGCCGCAGGCACTGTCAGCGGAGCAGAAAAAAATGGCGCTCAAATTGCGCAAAGAAGGACATTCAATCCGAGAGATAGCGGAGGCTTTCGGGGTTCACGTTGCCACCGTCTATAGGTTGGGCATCACTTAATTTCAACACGTTTCCACAAAACATTATTGCGAGAGTAGACTAAGACTAGATATTCGATACGAAGGTTTGCTATGCCAGCACACAAACCGTTGAATCCGTGGAAATTATCAGGATACAAAGTTGGTCAAAATGTCGTCTGCAAAGTGACACACCCTGAACTGGGTGGCTACGCAGTGATCATTCCGAAAGATAATCTCCCTGGATTTGTGACGACTTCGGCAATTCATAAAGTAAACGAGGAGATCATCGCTGAATTCGTTTGTGTACAAGATAATCGACTCTTGCTGTGCAGCCGCAAACGCGGCCCAAATCATGGCTCAGTGCAAGCAGAAGAACGAGCAGATCCAGAGAAATTGTCAGAATACAATTCTGGTCAACTAGTCATGTGCAAAGTAATTAAATCTGAACCTGGTGGCTACGTTGTTATCACGTCGAAAGACAAATGTCCTGGATTTGTTTCGACCCGAGCCAATTTTAAGGACAATGAGGAAATTCTTGCAGAAGTTCTGAGTGTACAAGAGAATCGTCTTCTCTTGTTCGCGCGCGAAGACGTCAGCGATCGAATGCAATGGAATAATGCGTCAGGCGATAAGCTCCAAAATCCATGGGGATATCTGCCTGGTAGGAAACTCGTTTGCAAAGTGATTAGTTCCGATCCGGGCGGCTACAGTGCCCTTATTCTGGAACGCAACCTGACTGGATTTATACGCTCACGAGCTCACTTCAAGGTAGACGAGGTAATCGTTGCTGAATTCAATTGCTTCCACAATGGTCAAATTTTGCTTTCGACGCAGTTCTTCGATAAACCCGTAGCAGAAGATGGACCCGATCAACAAGGTGCTCCTGTACCCAAAAATCCATTACCTGTAATTGGAGATGATGCTCTCAGCGTCCCGCTTCCAAAGCCAGAGCAAGACGAAAAATTTGAGTTCGAATAAAACAGCTCGGAGATTTCAAGCCTGCAATTTACCTTGCACAAATTCGCGCTGAATAGCGCGCACATTTACAGAAAAGCCCAAAAGGTCAAGAAATGGCGAACCAAGTCCGCCTAAAACAAGCATTTTAGGTTGCCTAGACGACAAAAACAAAAAGACAAAAAAACTTTACTCAGAAATTGTCCATCTGTGCGGTGTTTCGCCGGACGGATACGCCGGAAGGCACAAATTAAGCTGTTCCTATAGCTAATTTGGGCAGATTACCGTTCACGATTCAGCAAAAAAGACTTCGTTAAAGCGGGAACCAATAACACACAAACTGCTGAGATCCCTCCGAGCAGCCCATTTATTCCATACATACTCACAAGATAATCAAGATAAAAGTATGAGATAAACGTTGGATTTCGCGTAGCAAAAGGATTTTGATCTAGACACATTCCAACAAAATACGGGACCAAAAACGAACTGACCAACGCAAACAAAAAAATTTGTGCTGATGAAATTTTTGTCTTTCGCAACGGCATAAACAAAGTGAACAAGAACGCTAAACCACCTATAAAACCGAATAGTCCAAACATATTCAAAGTCAAGAAAAACGGCCACCAAATCGAGCTGCTAACAAATTTAAACGGAAAGCCAACGCTCAATGCGTGCGGAATTCCGAATAACAACGCTGGAACTGTCCATGAGACCACTAAAATCATTGCGATTTTTGCGGTTTTTCCAATTTTTATTGGTTCATAAGCGAACGTTGTCGCGAGCGAAGTTGCCATTGTTAAAAGATCAGCAACTGCTTTCTTAGGATGGAACTCTTCGTTAATGGATGCGCGTTTAGTTACGTCTACGTCCATTTCACAGTCGAGTTCAGCCAACTTTTCCAATTCGCCACTCTGACTGCCAGGCTGGTTATTGGCGCTTAAAATTTTTTGGCGCAGTGGATCGGGGAATATGTTCATTCTTTTAGTATAGTGTGACTTTGCGAATTATTTGGCAGACTTTTTTGGGAATTGTTTGGCAAAAATTTGCGAATTATTTGGCAAATCAAGTTCCAGCCAGAAGCAGACCGCGACGGGCGGCGTCCACAACCTCAGGCGTGATCATCTGAAAGCAATTCAGCTTCTGAAGTCTTTCAATCTCTCCGAAAATTCGATGCATGGTCCGAAAGTTGCTTGCTCCTATACGCGCTATTGCTGTTGATACTGCTGTATCTGCGGACATTGGCAGCCCCAGGGCAGACCACTTCGCTTCAATAAACGTCTGGATTTCTTTGGCAGTCATCGGTCCGATTTCGTAAGTCAAACTAAATCTGGAAAACAATTGTCCATATGCAGCGCGTTGCAATCGACGCTCAATTCCAGGTGAGCCGATCAGCAGAATGCTCAGACTGCTTCTATCATACAAATCCCTGATATATTCAAGGGAAGCTGGTTTCAGCCGATCGCATTCATCAACTATTAAAAGCTTCATGTACTTATGAGGGGAAAACTCCCCGGTGTCAAACCTGTGCCAACACGAGGCCTGGTCTACTAACTCGTCAAACTTGTTTCGTAAAATAGTTATTCCAGACTGCACCATGCGCGGTGTCGCGGCAACATCAGGAGTGTAAACTGCAGCTCCACATTGGATGATGGATTTCGGCATTTCCCTGGTTGCTACTGCTTTGTTAAGCACTGGAGCCACCATTCGCCAGTTTGTGTAATGAAGCGCACACTCTGTCTTACCCAATCCAGTGCGCCCGGTATCCGTGATTCAAAGAAAAAACATGGTCGACCAAGAACGGCTCTGAAACACACTACAAAAATACAAAAGCTTTATCGGGACGGAATGAATAAGTCTGCCATAGCTCGAAAGCTAGGCATTGGGCGCACTTCCGTAATACGCATTTTGGCTGACGCCGAAAAGTCTGCCAAATAATTCGCAAACTTTCGCCAAATAATTCGCAAAGTCACACTCAGGAATTGTCCATCTGTGCGGTGTTTCGCCGGACGGATACGCCGGAAGGCACAAATTAAGCTGTTCCTATAGCTAATTTGGGCAGATTACCGTTCACGATTCAGCAAAAAAGACTTCGTTAAAGCGGGGACCAATAGCACACAAACTGCTGATAGCCCTCCAAGCAACCCATTAAGTCCATACATCTGCACCAAATAATCAAGATAAAAATATGAAATATACGTTGGATTTCGCGTAGCAAAAGGATTTTGATCTAGGCACATTCCAACAAAATACGGGACCACAAACGAACTGACCACCGCAAACAAAAAAATTTGTACTGATGAAATTTTTGTCTTTCGCAACGGAATAAACAAAATGAACAAGAACGCTATACCACCTATAAAACCGAATAATCCAAACATATTCAAATTCAAGAAAAACGGCCACCAAATCGAGCTGTTAAAAAATTCAAACCGAAAGCCGATTCTAAACAGGCGGGGAACTCCGAATAACAACGCTGGAATTGTCCATGAGATCACTAAAATCATTGCGATTTTTGCGGTTTTTCCAATTTTTATCGGTTCATAAGCGAACGTTGTTGCGAGTGAAGTTGCCATTGTTAAAAGATCAGCAACTGCTTTCTTAGGATGGAACTCTTCGTTAATGGGTGCGCCTTGAGTTACGCCTACGTCCATTTCACCGTCATTGAGTTCAGGCAACTTTTCCAACTCGCCAGTCTGACTCCCAGGCTGGTTATTGGCGCTTGAAATTTTTTGGCGCAGTGGATCGGGGAATATGTTCATTCTTTTAGTATAGAGAGCGAATCGGAAAAAAGCGGTCAATTTGCATTTTGCAAATTGACCGCCAAGGTCAAAACGGTTTAGTTCGCTTTTAAAGCAGCGCCGCCGTTAAGTACGATGCTGCCTGCAGTGGCAGCATTGAAAGACAGAGTTTTGCTGTTTTCTGCGGTTGCAGTGAAAAAGCCGCCTGTTATGTCTGCATTGCTCGCAGGCCAGAATAGCGAACCTCCGGTTGCTACCGTGACCGTTGCAGTCAGTGGTCGACATGTCGGACCTGGTTGTGCTCCATTATCACTACAGACGTTCACCGGAGCACCCGCTATCGAAAGCGAAAGACTACCAGCAGCGGTAATCACATCCCTAGCTCCGACTAGGATAGTTCCACTGGACAACAAGGAGATATTTCCAAGATCCGTCGTGATACTTGCATCGGGACTGATGCTAAGCGCTCCGCTACCTGAAGTCACCGAAATGGCACCTCCCGCAGCGATACCGCTCATGGCAATTGCCGCGTTAGACGTTACGGTAAAACTGCCTCCACTTGTTGCAACTGCACCTATGGTGAGTCCTCCACCGGTGTCTGTGTTTGAGATTTTTACTACGCCAGACCCGGGTTTGCTTGTAATAGCAGACAGGCTGCCAACTTTAGTTGTAAGCGAGGATGAGCTGCTCACGTTGTTGATGCTTCCATTTTCGGCTTGCATCACTAACGAGTTAGCTATCACTTGAGCAGTTGTGTTTGTTTGAATACTGCCCGTACCATGTGCTGTAAGCGCAGCTGTACCCGATGTTTGAATGTTGCTGCCGATGATGATGGAGCCGTTGCTTCCGGAAGGAGTAGCAATTGTGACCGTGGACCCACTCACAAAGTCTTTGGTTGGAGCAGCTCCATCGGATATCGACACACTGTTGGCAGTGATGTTCACTTGCCCGGATGCTGAAATAGCTGCGGTAGCAAGACCTGAGTCTTTTGTAGTCAGGCTTGTTTTATTGTTGGGGTCCAAGAATATTACATCGCCCACTGTCGCAGTCAAGTTTTTGACAGTAACGGTATTACTGGCTGTTCCTGTCATGTTCACTTTGACATTCTTGCCGGTGGCCGAAAGAGTTCCCGTGACCTTGACTGCAGTGAAGATGACGTTATTATTTGCGTTTGTTAGCTCTACCGTGCCGTTGTTAGCTGACAAAGTGCCATTGTTCAAGACGACTAGAACGTCGAGAAATGTATCAGTATTGAACGTGATACGACCGTTAAGTCCATCAGCCTTCAACGTTCCAGACGAACTAACGATTAGTCCTTCTGGCGCGCTATTAAAGTTGTTGAACAAGAATGTCGCAGAGCCACCACCGATGGCACCACTTGCGTCTATCGTTCCGGTGATATTAATGGCAGTGGTGTTATTCTGACTCTCATTCGAGAGTGAAATAGCTCCGCCAAGGGCTGTATTAGAGCCTACAGCTCTAACAGTGCCAGCGATCGTAAATATGTGACCAGCGGCAGTGCTTGGAGACGAGATGTTGATCGGACCTGCATTTACACTGGAAGCCGACGTATCGATTGTTGTCGCTGCAGGAATTGTAATTCCGGCACCGGAGGTGACAAAGACCGAACCGCCCTTTCCTGAAGTCGAGCCTCCAAGCGCTTTGATGACTGCACTTGTCGTTGTAAAGGTAGTTGAGCTCGACGCACTGGTAACGGAAATTTGCCCCCCAGGACCAGTCGCGCCTCCGTTGGCTAAAAGTTGCGAGGTTCCCATAGAGAGGGTGTCGCCTTGGAGAACGATAGTTCCTCCAGCACCAGAGCCAATTCCGCTGGCATTGAAAGTACCACTCGTAGTAAGAATGCCACTAGCGCCAGTGCCATTGCTGTTTAGATTAATGACACCCGCACTTCCGCTTGTAGCGCCAGGAGATACTAGAATCGAAGCACCTGCAACCGTAACGGGTTGTCCAACGACGGAGATGTTTCCCCCGCCACCTGTGCCCTTTCCTACAGCGCTGATGGTGACTGCGCCTGTACCAGTTCCGACTTTCACGGCGCCGGAACTTGTGATATCAACTGTACCGCCCTTCCCTTGAGAACTGCCAGCATCCGCCTTTATAGAATACGCGGAGCCACTGACTGTCAGTGTTGGACCATTCAGTGTGATTTTGCCACCGTCCTTCGAACCCGCTCCAGAAGCGTCGAGACTTCCTGCAGTCAGCTTCAGTTGGGTATTGGCATTTATGTTAAGGATGCCGCCCTTGCCGTTTCCTTGAGCAGAGACCGAAATTTTGGTTCCATCAAGTGAGATGATGTTTCCAGTAAGATCGATTTCTCCTCCGTTGCCAGTAGTGCCTGCTTTCGCCTCGAATGAGAAAGCTGTAGTAGCGCTACTAGCAGTGATATTCCCGGAACTGACTACCGAAATTTTTCCGCCGTTGCCAGTCCCTTTGCCATCGGCAGCGATAGTTGACGTTGATCCGCTTGTGTTGCTTAGATTTTGACCGGTTAAGGTAATGGTTCCACCATCACCGTTTCCACCTTGAACAGACGCTGTAAGTCCATTAGCGGCTTTTACGACATAACTGGTTGTGCCACCACCTACAGTGATTGTTCCGCCCTTTCCGCCGGTCGAGCTTCCATTTGCATTGAGTGCAAAATTGTTGCCGCTAGAGCCAAAATTAATCGTGCCCGAGTCGGAGGTCAAATATATTTGTCCGCCATCACCCCCGTTTGTGCCGGCAGCATCTAAAAGCACGTTTCCAGTCAGAGACGGAATGCTTGTTCCGTCCACACCAATTTGGTTAGGAACCTGGACCGGCCCCGTGCTGTTCGAATGAACTGCTATAGTTCCATTAAGGGTCAAAACACCTCTCAAGTTCGCTCCGTCAGTGCTTTGAATGAATACCCCATTACCGGAACCCTTGTTATTGATCGTTGTTGAGGCCGATTTGAGCTGAAGCGGGTACCCGAGAATTTTCAGACCATTGTTATCACCGTTGGCGTTAATGGTAAGCGCACCAGCGCCGCTGATAGTGAGCGGGTTGGCAGAAGGCTGGAACGGTCCAAACGTAATGAACTGATTGGGGTCTAAAGGAGCTTGGACACTGTAGGAGTCAACAGGAAATAGAGACAATTCAACGAACTGAGCAAACGGCCCATTTCCATTGACGTTAAGAGTGAGAGCACCAGTCGTTGTTATTTGATTTGTGACGAGATTTATTACTCCGACTGCATTCCCAGGAGAACTTGCACTCAATGTTGCCCCATTTGCGATCACCTGGGGCGCAAAAATATTGATCGCTCCCGCCTGTTGCCCGGAACCATCAACGTCGAAACTACCTGTTAGCGTCACATTTCCCGAACCTTGACCATCCAGGATAATGTTACCGGTAGGGCCAGCACTGTTCTTCACACTGAGGTTGCTGGTTCCCGAGTAAGATATCCCTCCTGTTCCGCCGTTGGAAACATAAATGGACCTAAATGAAGCGCCATCATTATGAATAGATAGAACAGCATTTGAGCCCGTTGAACCAATGGTAAATGGAGACGATCCGCCTGCTTGGTTAGCAAAAATTCTGACATCACCATCAGAGTTGGTGACATCCTTTAGCGAAATTGTGTCCTTTGCTGCGAAAATTTGCGTCAGGTCGCTCCCAATCACCGAATCGCTTACAGTGATTTTTCCTGAATTGGCGAGAACTTGAATCGAATCACCGTGACCGATGATTCTTCCTGTTGACACATTACCGTTGGTTGATGAAACATACACGGAAGTGCCGGTAGCCGTGATATCACTCGTGGTGACTGTGTCATCTCCGGAAATAATGACTTTACCGGAATCAGAAGTAACGGTTCCAGCAGTAATGATTCCTAAATTGGAAATCAGGAATACATCACCACCAGCCCCATCAACATTGCCGATGACGACGCTGTTACCTGTGAGCGATACACCGCCGCCAGCATTTAAGTTTTTGCCGGGACTAGTAATAGAACCGCCCGATGCATCAATGACGATGACTCCAGTAGCTGTGACGCTCTGGCTCAACGTACAATTTTGGTCGGTAATGTTTACGTTACCGTTTCCATCGAATGTACCGCCGCCAGGCAGATTTGGGTAGTTTGCACAACTTCCTGTGTAGTCAGTAGCATGTGCGGTTCCGGCTATGCCTAGCGCCATTAATAACGCTAGCGCAAAGCCATGTAGAAGTTTCGTCTTCTTCATAGTTTTTCCTATTTGGTTGTTGAAAGGTTTTTATCGCCGTCCAGTCTCGACACCAAAGTTCGCCATCACACTCATGTGTGCCGAAAAGCCTGGTGTAAAACGTAATCAGTTGTTTAGAGAGTTTGTAGATTTAGCCGATTGAGACATGAACATAGCGATGACTCACCCTATCGGATCCGGGTGCCGATTTAAAACCAGCGAAGGTAAGGACGATTTTGAAAAATGCCCAGACAGTGCAAAATCCACATTGAAAATGCTTATCAGCGTAGCTTTTGCGCTATTACTAACGGATGATAAAAACAGCGATGATGAATCGTTCTTTATTCAAACGTAGACTTTAAGTAGCATTCCTCATTATGTCGGAGCATGAAGAATGTTGCAACCAGTAAACTAGCACAGTTGATAGATATTAGTGTCACGTCAAAATGAAACCAAAGGTGCACTTACTAGCGAAGCTATCGAACACAAAAGCCTTTAGATTTCCTGCTGTCTGCCACTCATCTCATCGTTCTCGGGATACAGCGATTTTGAGAGTCCTATGGAATGTATAACTCGTCATCATCTTCACTATTGACGACCGGCTCATCGGACTCTTGGACCGAGTGTTGACCGTTCGTATGAGTGCGATCCGTCGGTAGCTCTATTTCTGGTTCTGAGTTGAGTACTGGTTCACGCTCTGTAGCGTGTATTGCCCCACCGATGTAGCTATTGAGTACCGGATGCTCAGCTCGCGTTGGCGGATCAAACCCAGAAGGAACGCCAAAAGTCTCATATGTGAACCGCTCGCACAGAAGCGGCGGAGTGGTCGGCGTCATAATCAAAACCTCAGTCGGCTTCAACTCCATCAACTCAGAAGCAGTTAGCAAGGGTCTTCCGAGCTGTCTCGTCTGCAGGTGCCCGGTGTCGGTCAACTGCTCGTCGACAACTGTTTGATGACCCAGACCGTCACTAATCTCTTTCGCTGTGTGCAGTTGCCGAGGTCTGAAAAAAATTCTTGTGCCAAGCTGGGAGACGATAATGCTCGCCTTGTCGCGCTTGTAAATGCTCTCAAGCTGCTTGTAGTCCTGAATTCCGAGCACACAAGACAACTCGCGCCTTCTGATTATCGAAAGCGCTTCGTCGATTCCAGGTATGAACCCAAAGTTCGTAAACTCGTCCAGGATAAGACTGAGAGGATGATTGAAGTGCATATCGAGCGACAAATCAATCAGATAGTTAAAAACCAGTGATGCAATTGGCTTGAGGTGACTTTTGCGACTAGGCACCGATAGGTAAAACGTGAAAAGCTCTTGCCTGAGATGCTCCGGGTCCAGATCGGTAGTTTGAGTCAGCCTGACGATTGATTCACTAGTCCACGGGTTCAATCGCTGCATCAATCCAGAAAATGCCCCATGTCTGAAGTTCTCTGATGAATGCTGACAGAATGCCGTAAACTCCTGAGCCGCATAAGTTGACGGACTGTTTATCAATTGGCGTTCGAGACTTTTCTCCGAATCAGCCAACATTCGACGGATAGCACCGAAGTGACTTAATTCCGGGTCTGTCTCAATCATGTGCATGATGAAGATCGTCAACAGCTGCCGCTCTGTCTTATCCCAGATCGGGTCACCCCGCTGCGCATCACCCGGAGTTGTATTGACGACGAATAGATTTGCCAATCCGTCAGCAACTGCTACACGCTCATGCTCAGGCGCTCTCAAAACACTATCAATTGGATTGATGCGCGTGGAAGCCATGTCGGTAGGATTGAAAACATAAATTTCATGACCGTTGTAAGCTCGCCATCCGGCTGTTTTTACGTAGAGTTCAGCAGGCTCGACTCCTGCCGTTGCTTCGGTGACAATTGCGCTTGTGCCGACACGTCCGATCAAGTTAGGTATGAAAAAGCCACTGCTCTTGCCGGCCCCAGTCGGTCCACAAACCAGGGCGTGCCAACTTGTTTGCGCCCTGGGCACAGACAAAACTTCGCTTTGCTCTGAGCCCCAGGGCGCAAGCAATAACCGACATGGGTCTATTTCACTGGCTATGTAACCAGCTTTTCGCAAGTCTTCCTCTGTCGCAAATCTGGCCGAGCCATAAAGTGTTGATGCTTCAGGTGGCTCCGGCTCGATTTTCGAATCCTCTACAATTCCCTCAATAAGAGCATCTAACCGCTTCTGACAAAAAGACTGCGCCCAATTATTTTGCCGATCTGCTATCAAAACATCCAGCTCAACACCATTAAGACCTTCGTTCGTTGCAGCTTTCCAGCCGATCACAATGTCGTACTTCAATTCCCAGTGACTTCGACCAGGATAGATTTCCGTGTCATTGGCTGTTATTTGCCGGTACTGCTTGTTGATATTTTGGATTCGACAGCCTTGCCGCTTCAACGTGTTAGCGGCAAGCACAGGAAATTCCTGACTCGCCACTTTCAAAAATACGCCAACCGATCTCGCCTCAGGCACTATTGCCACCCTATTTCTGTTAGATAGTCAGAATCATCATCGCGTTCATGCTCCTGCCCACCTTTGTCTAAATCAGAGACGCCGAAGAGTTCAACCATATCAAAACTTTGCTCTGCCATATCACGTTCGTCCGCATCAAACCCGAGGAAAATATCCAAGTCCTTTGCCTGGTCTGACGCCCTCTCTTTACCAGTCAAAAGAGGATTTGAACGATCCAGCTCACGCTCGGATTCATCGAATCCCAGGAAATTATCTAACTCAGGTTGCTTCTGGAGCTCGGGCTTAAGTTCGGGCTCCAACTCTTTTTCCTTCAGCGGTGGACGCCCGTAGCAATCGTCTCCGTAATGTTCTTTCGCTGTTAGCCACGAGCCGAGCATTTGATATTTCTCGTACTCAATCCAATTGTCAGAGCTTTCTTTCAAAAATTCGTCGAGCGCCATCAAGTCAGCCCGACTGTCATATTTGGTGTAGGTTCGCCCATTCGCAGCTTCTATTCGTTCCGCTTCAGGAATCTGCTCTAAGTCAATGTCGGTGTTGCCTTTGCCTGTTAAACCTGCCGATGCTCCTATCGGAGATCCTACCGGAGCATTCAGAAGTGCCCTGAGCTGAGCATCCTCGCGGTCGAAGTCTCTCGCAACCTTGTCAAAAATTTGCCAGGGGTTGAAAGCTTTAGTTTTGTCATCGATCTGCTCTTGAATTTCTTGCCGCTGCTGCTCCAGCTCCTCGAGCTTCCTATCCGCTTCCTCCTTTCTGTCAGGGTTACTTTCTCCAAGCTCCTTCCAGAAGTCGGTCTGCTCTTTGTTGTGAATTATTTGACTCAGGTCAGCTTGCTTGCCGATAGCGTGGAAACTGGTTTGCCGCAGCGAGCCATATTCCATGCCCTCGCGTTCCTGGATGAAAATCTTCCAGTCATTGTTGAATTTCTCCCACTCACGAACATCGTCTTCTGGATTACGCCCCTTACTACTCTTCTTCGGATCGCCTTTGTACAAGCGCTCATAGAAGTAATCGCCGCGCTCTTGCTCGTGCATGATGTTCAAACCGCGCTGCCTGCAAAACTGCTCCATGTCCCGGTCTAAGACACGCTCAATATTCAGCTCTCGCTCTAAGTACCGGTCACCGAAAGCTCGCATTCTCATGTGATCGAGCTTGTCCAGCCTGACTCGGCCGCCCTGCTCATCACGCCCGAGCACGATCACATGGGCATGGTAATGCTCGGTGTTCTCATGGGTGACAAACGCATAACGCAACTCCTGCCCTTTTGCACGCCCCAGCTCGCTCATCATCTCCCGCGTGTAATCGACGATATTTACGTCGTTGTTGCCCGGCGACACGATGATTTTGTGGACAACGTCGCCCCTGGTCAGATCGTCTCTGATCGTTTGCTTCAGCTCGCGCCCGGTCAGGTCGTCGAGCTTACTCGTATGAAAAGGACGCGCTCCTTTTTCACGGTCCGTGTCCTTCCTGTACTGGATGTAATTTATATGCGCTGAGATCTTTGACGAGGTCTTAGCGCCTTTCACAAAACTGTGTTTTATAACGGTGGGCATTACTCACCCGGCAATTGCTCTGTTGTTGGAGAACCGCTGCTCAATGTCTGCTTCATGTCGCGTGCCACGCCCTCGAGCTTCTTGTTGAAGTGCTTGACCGAAGTTCGGTAGCAGTTGTCCATTAGCTCCCTGCGCTGCTTGGGGTCCTGGATGCGGCTGGACATAAGGGCAACCAGAGTGCCCACGTCCAGTCCGACGCGGACTAGCAAACCTGCATACCGATCTTCGATAGCTTTGAGCCGCTTCTCGATCTGACTGTCACGAGCGGCGGTCTGGCCGCTCTCCAGCTCGTCCAAATATTTCAGGATAGCCTCACGGGCAAGCTCCGTTTTTGTCTTGCCAGAGAGGGCGCAGGCGGTCTCAAATCGCGATAAATCAACTGCCCGTAGCTTGGTCGCTATCGTTGGTAGTCTCTTTGTTTTTGGCATAGTGAACCACTCTAAAATCCGAATATATGGTCAATAGACGCTCTATTTTTGAAAAATGTTGCAATTTTTCAGCTATGAACCACGTTAAAATAAAGATATATGGGCTTTTGCTGGTAGGTGACCGGCTGCTTTATCCTGCATTACTACGCAGTAGTCGCAATACCAATAATACCCCCTCGGCTGTTTCCGTCAATGGGGGCTG
>WBZN01000620.1_pt1 | contig 25548 bp, 16 predicted proteins | sample 5204281 | NCBI WGS metagenome assembly WBZN01 (sample SAMN12344347, study PRJNA552823) | activated sludge metagenome | biome: Activated sludge suspended growth; feature: Nitrification reactor; material: Wastewater; isolation source: activated sludge from nitrification reactor of wastewater... | reverse complement strand
TACTGTCACTTATTGCACCGATGAGATGATAGTGAAAAAAAATACAATCACCCTAAACCCTAAAAAACCTGAATGTGCGAATTCTATGCTGAAAGAATGATTCACTTCATCAAAAGCCCCCTTCTCATGAGAACCACTTCATAAACATATACCAATGAATTAAAAATGAAAAATATCCAGTAGCAGTTTCTTAATGACCAATCAGGCGTATTCGCTAACCAACACGATCGCTAATAGTATCCAGATACCGCGACTACACATCGATTAGCAAGCTGTACCATAAATACAACAAAACTATTCGATGAATCGACCCTCCTTTATCAGATCATAAAAAACAGCCTGAAAAAAATTCGACTTTGGCCAAAGTGAAAAGAGTCAAACAAAAACCGCTGGAAAATCAATTGTAGGAAGCCGATGACAGTCTATACAAAAATATCGATGCGGCTAATTTCAAGCATACCGAACTAGGACGTATATGCCTCTCAAATACATTGCCGGTGTGTATTAGGCATGGCGTGACCGCTCTGAAACCAATATGGATAAAATTACCCGAGCCTAGCGCCCAGAATGACTTGAACAAATGGTTAATGAAAATGATCGGTGACGAAATCACCGCATAATAAAAAGACCCTCTGTTTTCTGAGCAGACAATTCAATTCTTGGCACGAAGATATAAAATTTTCCGGTTTGATCCTGATGTTTGCCTTTCTTCGACTTCAAAAAGATCTTGCTTGGCTTTCACCAAATCGGACAGCTTTTTGTAGCCGTATAGCCGCGAATCAAAATCCGGCTGCAATTTGGTCAAGTAGCTACCGAAAACACCGAGACTCGTCCATCCATTATCATCAATCGATTGTTCGAGTGCAGTTAACACGAAGGCTTCCGGAAACTCGGGTTTTTGTTCGACCGACTTGGTTGCAGTCTTGGTTTTGGTGGTTTTTTTCTTGGCTTTCCCTTTTGCTGCCGATTCCGCTGATTCAGTTGCCGGTGTTGAGCGCAGAATTTCAGTGAAAACAAATTTGTGGCAAGCATTGCGAAACGCATCGGGCGTTTTCTTTTCGCCAAACCCGTAAACTGTCAACCCTTCCTCGCGTAATCGCATAGCTAGGCCGGTAAAATCACTATCGCTGGTAATCAGACAAAATCCATCAAATTTACGTGTATACAGTAAATCCATTGCATCGATGATCAATGCACTGTCCGTAGCATTTTTTCCGGTTGTATAAGCAAACTGCTGCACCGGTTTGATAGCATATTTTTGCAAAACTTTTTTCCACGACGAGCTGGAAGTAACCGTAAAGTCGCCATAGATACGCTTAACAGTTGCTTCACCAAACCGTGCGATCTCTGCAAGAAGCCCTTCGATGACAGCGGCTTGTGCATTGTCCGCATCAATCAAAACCGCAAGCCGAAGCGATGATTCTTCAGATTCATTTTTTACCACTTGTCGTGTAGATACCAAAATAACCTCAAAATGTGATAGTTAGCCATATATCCACTAGCTTAACATACTTGTGCAAAATCAAACCGCGACGCCTTACCAGAACAAGTTCACACCGCTTATTGGTGTTTGGTCCACTGCACTTTGACACTTTCGTTACAGTTTTGTATTTTTTCTTACTCACAAAGGATAATCTCTAAAACTTCTGTGACTCGTGCTTCGAAATCATCTAAAAACTCTTTCATAATGGAAATGCTTATATGACACTGACTCCTCAGCAGCAAACTGCGATTCTCCAACTCAGCCAGGTCATGTTTAAAACTACGCCCGGTGTTCTTTTCCTAGATGTTCTTGGTGCACAGATCGCCAATGGAAAATCAATTGCCGAGCTGGCGCAATTGTTATCCGGGACGAATTTATTCTTAAATAAAATTTATATCGATGAATTTCCTAGTACGTTTCCACAGCACTTCGTGGAAGATTTCTTGGGTGATTCGGTATCGGCAGAAAATAAAACTTGGGCAGTCAATTACATCAAAGACAAAATATCGGCGGGCGCCACGCAAGCCGAAGTAATCGCAGAATTAACCCAAAGGCTATCAGCCATCCCTGCTTCAGATCCTGACTGGGGCCAGGCCTCAGTTCATCTCAACACCCGTAATACTATTAGCATCGTCTTCGGGCTTGCTGGCAACACCATAAACTCAGACACAGCAAAACCGGTGATTGACTATATTTTGGTTCAACTAGCGGCAGGGCAAACGATAGGCGCAGTAATCGAATGGGCGATCAGTGCATTGGATAGGGTAGATCATGACGATCCAGAATGGGGCGATGCGGCAGCTTTATTTGATAACCGCATCGAAGTTTCGCGCTATTACTCGATTGACAAGGCAGGTACCGCATCGAGCTGGCTGATGCTGCAGTACCTGTTAACCACGATGCAACCTGGGGGGACACTGAGCGATTTACTGAAATACATCATCACGTTCCTGAGCACCGAACCGGGCGCCTCATCGGATGCTTACGCAAGTTCAAATAGGCTGGGATCGATCCTGGCAGGTGTTTCTGCAGACACGAGCTCGGTTACGAGCGCCAAGGCTGCAATCGATGATTTCCTCAAAGGTAATATCAACCTTCATAGCCTCGATGGCCGCAACGGTTTCCGTTTGGATGAAAACATTCCGGCTGAATTTTCGAGATATAAAGTAGGCAGTGCTGGGGATTTCAATGGCGATGGCTATGACGATCTGATTATTGGTGCGGATCATCATAATTCGAACACCGTTATCAATGACGACACTGGCTACATCATATTTGGCAAACCTACTGGATTCGGGGCTTCATTCAATTTATCGGATCTGACTAGCGACGATGGTTTTCGCATTCAAGGCATTTCTGACATAAATACCGCTGAATTCTTAATTGATCGAGCTGGAGACGTCAATGCAGACGGCTTCGCTGACTTAATCGTTGGAAGTAATGCCAATAACAGCGGAGATGGTCAATCAAGTTCAGTTTATGTGATATTTGGCAGAGCTGGGACTTTTGTTGCGCCTCTGGATTTGCCCAGCCTCAGCAACAACGACGGTTTTCGTATAAAAGGATTGAATCCGGGAGAAGATTTACGACATTTTATGAGTACGGCAGGCGACTTTAACGGCGATGGCCGCAGTGACATCATCATCGGCTCTTCTTTAGATGATGCGAACTATCTGGTGTTTGGCAGAAATACCGGTTCTGATACCGTACTGGATTTGCAAAATCTCTCTGCCGATCAAGGCTTCCGACTGGACGGAGCTGGATTGGGTAATGCCGCCGATACTGCTGGTGATATCAATGGCGATGGTTTGGATGATCTCATCATGGGTGCCGATGAAGTGAATTTGAATGGCAGCGACCCTGATTCCAGCTATGTAGTATTCGGAACCCAACAGCAATTCAACGCACCGCTGAATTTGGCAAATCTAGATGGGAGTAACGGTTTCCGAATAGACAGCGCTTCGAGTCTTGATGGTGCTGGGTATTCAGTAAGTAGTGCCGGCGATGTCAATGGCGATGGACTTGACGATCTGATAATCGGCGCACCCGGTGCAAGCACAGACAAGGGCAACTCCGGTGCGAGTTTCGTCATATTTGGCCAAACTTCCGGTTTCGATAGCGTACTGGACTTATCCAGTCTGGATGGTCATAACGGTTTTCGATTAGATGGTGGAAGAGAAAGATATAGCTCTGGATTTGCAGTCAGCGGAATTGGCGATGTCAATGGCGATGGATTGGATGACCTGATCATGGGAGCCCCCACAGCCGATCCGGACGGATTTAGAGTTGGCGTAAGTTACATCTTGTTTGGTAAAACTACCGATTTCGGTGCCACAGTAACGTTATCTAGCGTGGATGGCAAGAATGGCCTGATCTTGAAAGGGCTAGAGCCTTATGACCGGTTTGGGGAGTTCGTCAGCAGTGCCGGAGATGTCAATGGCGATGGGTTTGATGATTTGATCACGGGCGTTAGCACAGGATACTTGCATGATCCGAGCCTATTGGATCCCGGTACCGGATATGTGATATTCGGTGGAAACGTTTCGGGTACAGTAACATTTCCAGGAACACAAACTGCAGATGTTATCAATACAGGTACATCGGCATCGGAACGTTTTGTAGCCGGCGATGGCAATGATCTGATGTCCGGAGGCGGGGGCCTGGATGTATTTCATGGAGGTGCGGGTAATGATCTGATCGTGATACCGAATCTGGACTTCCGGTTAGCCGATGGAGGTACTGGCATCGACACACTGGTTCTGGATGGTAGCGACTTAAAAATGAACTTGACTGATGCGCGTGACAGAATGGAAAACATTGAGGCCATCGACTTAACAGGTCATGGAAATAATACGTTAGATGTCAATTTTCTGGATATATTGAATTTATCTGATAGCGGCAATGCCCTGAGAATAGACGGTAACACGGGTGATTCAATCACGGGATTGGAAAAAGGCTGGATCGATGATGGGGTTCACGGACGTTATCATGTATACATACAAGATACGGCTATATTAATTGTTGGAATTGAAGTGACAACGGATTTTGTGTAATCGATACAAAGATTTCCCGACAAATCTTAATTAGCAGATATCAATCACGCATGTAATCCTAATCTCTATGCTGCATTCGTACTGATACAGAACACATGAGAATAAGAAAAGGCAATGTTGAGGATTGTAGATTTAATGAACTACTGAAGAGCTATACCTATCGCTAGTGTATATACCAAGTGAAGAGAGCGGCTGTCAGAAACGGTATTTACCTTGACGGATCTCCTTGAAAACGCGTTCCCAACTTCATGGCTATAAATTTGGTCGGGGCGAGAGGATTTGAACCTCCGACCACTTGCACCCCATGCAAGTACGCTACCAGGCTGCGCTACGCCCCGAACAGAAAATTATAGCAAACTATGATTTGTTCAGTTACAGACAAATAATCCAAACAGATTAGCTTCCAGAAAGTAGGAATGTCATGACACTCTTGATTTCCTGCCTAACATAATTCAAGTTATGGATCGAATCCGGCAGTTTATCCTTTTCGGGTTTATCGTCATGAAAATCTAACCGGTTTCGAGCGCCGCTAATCGTAAAACCCTGATCATAGAGTAGTTCTCTAATTCGGCGAATCAACAATACTTCCTGATGCTGATAATAACGACGATTCCCACGGCGCTTTACTGGTTTCAACTGTGTAAACTCTTGTTCCCAATAGCGCAGTACATGTGGCTTTACACCACATAGTGTCCCAACTTCCCCAATCGTAAAATATCTTTTTGCTGGAATCGGAGCTAAAGCACTACTTGGCTTTTTGTTTTCCATGATAGTTTTTCTCAACCAAGGTTTTGAGTTTCTGACTGGCATGAAACGTAACCACACGGCGTGCAGTGATTGGAATCTCTTCACCTGTTTTGGGATTTCTACCGGGTCGCTGAGGCTTCTCACGTAATTGAAAATTGCCAAAACCCGAAAGTTTCACACCCTCATTATTCTGCAACGCAATGCGCACTTCTTCATAAAAGGATTCGACCATGTCTTTGGCTTCGCGCTTATTGAGGCCCACATGCTCAAACAGTAAATCTGCCAATTCAGCTTTTGTTAATGCCATACTTCACTCCACTTAAATATTGATTCCTGGCTTGTTTTCATAAAGTAACAAGCCGTTGCCCTATGCCGTCGCTTTGATCCTAATTAGAATCAAGAAAATCTTAAAGAAACAGATTCATCCTATTTCATCATTACTTACGCAGCACAGCCCCAAATCTTTTTTCTAGTATCTCAATCAGGATAGCCATTGCACCATCAGCTTCCTCATCCGTAAGGGTTTTCTCAGTATCTTGTAACAATACTCGGAATGCAAGGCTTTTTTTGTTATTTTCCATACCCTTGCCACGATAAATATCGAATAATGAAATGTCTGTAACAATGGCTGGTTTATCTGCCAGCATGCCGGACAAAAGAGAATGCACACTCACGTCATTATCAATGATAATCGCCATGTCACGCCGCACCGGAGGAAATTTTGCAATCTCTTTAACCACCGGCATGGATTTATTGATCAAAGCCTGCAGATCAATTTCAAATAACACTGTATTTTTCTGAAATTCATATTTTTTTTGCCAGCGCGGATGCAATTCACCCAACCACCCCACAATCTGATTATTCAGGCTAATTTGTGCCGATTTTCCGGGATGTAATGCTGGGTGCACAAATTTCTCAAAATGAATGTTCCTGGATCCAAACAACATCTCGATATCTGCCTTGACATCAAAGTAATCAACAGTTCGTGTTGCAACTCCCCATTGCTCGGAAACAGCATCGCCATAACATAGTCCCGCAAGTTTTTCAGCTTGTTGACAATCGGTAGCTTCATTTCTGACAAAGCAACAACCCATTTCAAACAAACGTATGCGCGACTGCTTGCGATTCAAATTAAACTGTAAATTTGCAATCAGTCCACCTATCAGAGTACTACGCATTACACTCATGTGACTGGCTATGGGATTCTGTAATGTGATAGGGCTGTCATTACCTACCAAGTCACGTTCCCATACCGCATCGACAAACGCATAATTGACAACTTCTTGATAATCAAGTGAAACCAAAGATTGCTTCAATTCGATGGGTAATCGCTTAGTTTCCGGAGCAGGCAACATGTTGATCGGTGCTCGAGGAGCAAGTCTGGGTATATGATCATATCCATGGATTCGGGCCAATTCTTCAATGAAATCTTCCTCAATTGATAAATCGAATCGATAACTAGGTGGCGTCACAGTAAATGTATCGTCATGATCTATAAATTGAAATCCTAGACGCTTGAAATAGTCGCCGATTTGCTGCTGATTCATATCGATTCCCAGCACTCGTCGCACCCGACCAGCACGCACATCCACTGCAGATCGAGGTGGCAATGTATGTTTTATTTCGACGACAGGACCAGCTTTACCTCCACAAATCTTCAAGATCAAATCGGTGGCATAGTGCAGTACATTATATGTTGCAGCAAAATCAACACCTCTTTCAAAACGGTAAGCCGAGTCCGAGTTGAATCCTAGGCGAAAGGATTTGCCACTGATAATTTCCGGTTTGAAGAATGCGCATTCAAGAAAGAGACTCGTTGTCGATTCGATGACACTGCTATCCATGCCTCCCATAATGCCTGCCAGCGCCAAGGGTTTTTGTTCATCGGCGATCAGTAACATATCCGGCTCCAACTCGACTTCGTTACCGTTCAGCAGTTGTATACGCTCGCCGGGCTTAGCATATCGCACCTGAATGGCCCCAGAAAGTCGGGTTAGATCGAATGCATGCATAGGTTGCCCGGTTTCCAACAAAACATAGTTAGTGATATCAACGACCGGATTGATCGGTCGCAAACCACTTCGCTCCAGGCGCTTTATCATCCACGACGGTGTAACGGCATCAGGACGAATGTCACGAATAACCCTGCCACAATACAATGGACATGCTTGCGAATCCAGGATCTGTACATTCACACCATCAGCAATTTCAGCAGTCACAGCTTTGTTCTCAAACGGCAATATCGAAGTTGCAGTTATGGCCGCCACTTCCCTTGCAATGCCATATACACCCAGGCAGTCCGCTCGATTGGGTGTCAGGCTCAGGGTAAAGATTTGGTCGTCAAGCTCATAAAACTGGCGAAAATCCATTCCAATCTCAGCATCATCGGGAAGGATCAATAACCCCTCTGCTGCTTCACTGATACCCAGCTCTTTCGCAGAACACAGCATGCCAGACGACTCGACGCCACGCAACTTGGCCTTTTTGATAGTGAATCCTGGAAGATTGGCACCCACTAGAGCACATGGTACTTTGATTCCGACACGGACATTCGGGGCACCACAAACTATTTGCAGTCGACTCTCCTCAGTCTTTCCTGCGTTGACGACACAAACAGACAAACGATCGGCAGCAGGGTGTTTATCCACTGAAATGACTTCAGCGACAACAACTCGATCAAAGACTGCAGCAACAGGTTGAATGTTTTCGACTTCAATACCGGCCATCGTCAAGGCATGGGCCAGTTCATCACTCGAGCATGATGGATTGACTAGGGAACGCAACCAATTTTCTGAGAATTTCATAGGAATGTGTCAGTGAAACATGAATGTACAGTCAGCATAAAAACTAATTGAATTGCTTGAGAAAACGCAGATCATTCTCAAAAAATAACCGGAGATCATTGACACCATAGCGCAACATGGCCAATCGCTCAACTCCAAGGCCAAATGCAAATCCAATATAGCGTTCGCTATCGATTGCAACGTGTCGGAGCACATTTGGATGCACCATCCCACATCCCAGCACTTCAAGCCAGCCTGTATGACTGCATACCCGACATCCTTTTGCGTCACACATCACACAGCCAATATCCATTTCCGCAGAGGGTTCGGTAAATGGAAAAAAAGACGGTCTGAATCTGACCGGCAAATCATCACGTTCAAAAAACTGCGCCATGAAATCGGCTAGGATGCCTTTTAAGGCCGCAAAATTGGCACCCTCATCAATCAATAACCCTTCGACCTGATGAAACATTGGAGTGTGCGTAACATCTGAGTCGCAACGATAAACCCTACCGGGTGCGATCAGTTTTATTGGCGGCTGATGTTGCTGCATATAGTGAATCTGAACAGGTGATGTGTGCGTCCGCAACAGATTGCCATTGTCGACATAAAACGTATCATGCATTGCTCGCGCAGGATGATTTTCTGGAATATTTAAAGCAGTAAAATTATAAAAATCTGTCTCAATTTCGGGACCTGAAGCAACATCAAAACCAACCGAGCGAAACAGGTTCTCGATACGTTGTAACGTCATCGTGACTGGATGCAAACCACCTGATCCTGAACCCCGACCTGGCAAAGTAATATCCAGAGCTTCCTCGGCCAATTTGGCTTCGAGTTCTTTTTCTTGAATGACACTTCGCCGCGTTTTTAATGTTTCTTCAATCAGATTTTTGGCAAGATTGATCTGATTTCCGACTATTGGCCGTTCTTCAGCAGAGAGCTTACCAAGTCCTTTGAGCAATTCAGTCAAAATTCCATTTTTTCCCAAATAGCGCGCTTTAACATTTTCCAGCTCTACTGCATCTTCCGTTGCATGCAGTGAAGCAGTTGCCTCATTGATAATTTCCTCTAAATTTCTCATGCACTATTTCTATTTGAATAAATGGATTGAATTACTATCGCGAAACATGCACAACAAAACGGGAGGTCCGGTTGAACCAGACCTCCCGCTTTCATATGCAAAAAATCAATTATGAAGCAAGACTGGCTTTCGCTTGTTCAACAATTTTTCCAAATGCCTGTTTGTCAAATACTGCCAAATCAGCCAATACCTTGCGATCCACTTCAATACTTGCTTTCTTTAAGCCATTCATGAATACACTGTAAGACATTCCTAATTCACGCGCTGCGGCATTTATCCTAGCTATCCACAAGGCACGGAATACTCTTTTCCGCTGACGACGATCCCGATAAGCATATTGACCAGCCTTCATCACGGCCTGTTTGGCAATACGATAAACGTTCTTACGACGACCTCGATAGCCCTTCGCCAGATTCAGAATTTTTTTATGTCGCGCATGTGCTGTTACACCACGTTTTACTCTTGGCATGATTTCCCCTTTAAGCGTATGGCATCATTGTGCGCACAGACAAAACATTAGTAGCATGAACATCCGCAATGCCACGCAACTGACGTTTATTTTTAGTGGTTTTCTTAGTTAATATGTGTCGTTTAAAAGCTTGGGACCGTTTGATACTTCCATTAGCTCTAAACTTAAAGCGCTTGGCAGCGCCACTTTTGGTTTTCATTTTTGGCATAAAAATGCTCCTTTATAATGTGAAACTAGGTGTTTCCATCATGGAAAACTTTCCAACCCAGAATCACTTCTCATTTCCACAATCCAATGTAAGATTAGGAAATTTCAGTAGAACTATCTGTCTTTAATTTTGTTTTTTCAGGTTTAGTCTCTTTCTTCTTGGGTGATAATACCATAACCATCTGCCGCCCTTCCATTTTTGGAAATTGCTCCACGATTGCATGGGTATCCAAATCAGCTTTAACACGCTCCAACAGGCGCAACCCGAACTCCTGATGTGCCATTTCGCGCCCTCTAAAGCGTAAGGTCACTTTGACTTTGTCTCCCTCATGCAAAAAACTTATCAAGTTTTTGAGCTTGATATTGTAATCCCCTTCGTCCGTATTGGGTCTAAACTTGATTTCCTTGATCTGAACTTGTTTCTGTTTTAATTTCGCATCGTGCTTTTTTTTACTTTCTTGATAACGAAATTTTCCATAATCCATCAGTCGGCACACTGGGGGACTCGCTGTGGGTGCAATCTCAACCAGATCAACCCCGGCTTCTTCAGCCAGTATATTGGCTTCCGCAAGCAGCAATATCCCTAACTGCTCTCCATCCACACCGATCACTCGTACTTCTGGCACATCAATTTCTTCATTTATTCTTGCAATTTTTTCCTGGACTATGGCAAATTCTCCGAACTAGGTAATTAACAAATCAATTTTTTGAAATAATTTCACTATTCAGGCGTTCTATAAATGCTTGTAACGACATTTTCCCCTGATCCTCTCCTGCTCGATTCCTAACTGCAACCTCATTGGTCTTGATTTCTTCATCACCAACAATGATTTGATAAGGTATTTTCTGCAAACTATGCTCGCGAATTTTATAGGTTATTTTTTCATTTCTCAAGTCCGCACTTGCTCTAATTCCCGATTCTCTTAACTGACTTTCGATTTTCTGTGCATATTCAGCTTGTCCTCGCGAAATATTGAGGATGACTACCTGTATAGGCGATAACCATAAAGGCAATGCTCCAGCATAATTTTCAATCAAAATACCGATAAACCTTTCCAAGGATCCCAGAATAGCTCTATGCAGCATAACCGGTATCTGACGGGAATTATCTTCTGCAACATATTCCACCCCTAAGCGATCTGGCATTGAAAAATCAAGCTGCAAAGTACCGCATTGCCAAACTCGTCCAATACAATCCTTTAATGAAAATTCAATTTTGGGTCCATAAAATGCACCTTCCCCGGGTTGTAATTGCCACTCGAGTTTCGCTTCACTTAAAGCAGCTTTTAGTGCTGACTCGGATTTGTCCCATTGCGCTTCTGTCCCCACACGTTTCTGTGGTCGGGTCGAAAGCTTGACTTGCAAATCCTTGAATCCAAAATCGGCATAAACAAGCTTCAATAAATCGATAAACGTCACCACTTCAGTCTGAATCTGATCTTCAGTGCAGAAAATATGTGCATCATCCTGGGTAAATGCACGAACACGCATAATGCCATGCAACGCACCGGATGCTTCATTGCGATGACAAGAGCCGAATTCTGCAAGACGAATGGGTAGTTCCCGATAACTTCTCAAGCCTTGATTGAAAACTTGAATATGTCCAGGACAATTCATCGGCTTGATCGCAAAGTCACGCTCATCGGATTGAGTGGAAAACATGTTTTCCCTAAAATTTTCCCAATGACCAGAGCGTATCCATAGGTTTCTATCCAAAATAGCCGGGGTACGTATTTCCTGATAACCATTATTATTCAGAATATTACGCATGTACTGCTCAATCTGCTGCCATAACATCCATCCTTTGGGATGCCAAAAAACCATACCCGGCGCTTCATCCTGTAAATGAAACAAATCTAGCAGTTTTCCAAGCTTTCGGTGATCCCTCTTCTCCGCCTCTTCCAAACGATGGAGATAATTCTTTTGATCTTCTTTATTAATCCAAGCCGTGCCATAAATACGCTGCAGCATCTCATTATTAGAATCACCACGCCAATAGGCCCCAGCAACTTTCATCAGCTTGAAAACCTTCAGTCGTGATGTGGCAGGAACATGAGGACCTCGGCACAAATCTGTAAAATTACCCTGAGAATACAAAGATAAGTCTTCATTACCGGGTATGGATTCAATGATTTGTGCTTTATAGAGCTCGCCTTGCTGCTTAAAGAAATCGACAGCTTCTGTTCGTTCCAGAATTCTTCTCTCAATTTTCAAATCACGCTTGCTAATTTCAAGCATGCGCTTTTCTATTGCAGCCAGATCTTCCGGTGTGAAAGGTCTTTTATAGGAAAAATCATAATAAAACCCATCTTCAATAACAGGACCAATCGTCACTTGCGCTTCGGGAAATAGTTCCTTAACCGCATGCGCAAGCAAATGTGCGCACGAATGACGAATTATTTCCAATCCTTCATTCTCTTTTTCAGTAATAATGGCCAGATCGCAGTCTGCATCGATTGAGCTATAAACATCCACCAGTTTTCCATTGATCTTGCCCGCAATGGCCGCTCGTGCCAACCCTGGACCAATTGCAGAAGCCACATCAAGAACGCTTACAGGCTGATCAAAAATGCGTTCCGAACCATCTGGTAAACGAACAACAGTCACGAGTATTCCTTCCGATTTTATGGTTAATCAACAAATATAGATTTAAAAAACTCTTTTGCTAATTTCGGTATTTAATGAGCACTTGCCTTGTACCAACTATTCATCTTTTGCAAACCATACAGAATTTTAGGCGAGAATCCTATCGCTACAGCATCAACCAAACAATACCAAGCGGCCACACCACTCGGTGGATTGCCTTGGGTCCAGTCAAAAACCGGTTCTATCGCTGCCCACTTCCAAGTCCCTGCAGCCGTACCAACGATTTCCAGCCAGGTACAAATAAAAAATGCTCCCAGATAGACCATGGGCGAGCGTCCTTTGAAAAGACAGATGACAAAAATACAAAATAGAAATGCTCCCACTTGATCCCCCTGCTGCGGGATGCCACTGATTCCCCAGACAGACCACAAACCTCCAATCGCAATAACACAGAATGCAAGTTTTTTGGCATTCATCAGAAAAAACCTTGAGCGCGACAAAGCAACGGCCGTCAAATACACCATACCATGCCCAGGAGGAACATACAAAGGAACATTACCGAATCGATAAGTGTAACCTTCCATATAAATTGAGGCAAAATGCTCACCCGCTGTAGCAAATGCAACCGCTATTACTACCTGCATTCTGACTTCACGATTTTCTCCAACTAACAAACCTATCAGGAAGATCCAAGCGATTACTCCGAGCAAATTTTGCATCTCAAAACTTGATCTTCCATCAATCACCAAGCTCACGCCCACACAAAAGAAAGTGAATCCTGCTATGAAGTAATCCCTGTTTCTATGAGGATATGCAGCATCGGGTTTTGGAAAATGATCCAGCATTGTCTAACAATCCTTGCAATGTAATAAAAAACCCGCCAAGAGCGGGTTGTCAAACTTCGTTAATCCTTAATCACAAATTTCAAGGAAAAACTAATAATAAAAATCCAGGTAGATTGGATTTATTTTTAAAATTCCCTAGATCCGGTTTAATAAGAGAGCTGATTTTCCAGGGTTTGGGCGATCAATCAACACATATCTGTGTCATTCAACCCTCAACCCTGGACTGGTGAGATGACCTGCTTACTCTTCATCCTCATCATCTTCGGCATCGACATCGGCATCACTTGCTGCAGCCTCACCTCCAGACGATTCTCCACCACCTTCATCCTCGTCTTCTTCCTCTTCCCCTTCATCCCCACCACCATCTTCTTCCTTAACTACCACCATCTTGCCCGCCGCAAGGCTCGCATTCAAGTCGGTCTTGGAAACCTCTTCATGCACCAGATTCTGATGGCAGTCTATACAGGTCGCACCTTCCGTCTTCATCTTCTTGTGCGCTTCCTGGGCATCCGCCCCAGGTGGATTCGGGTTCTTATGGCAGTCGCGGCAGGTGATGCTGTCCCATTTCTTCAGGTTCATCCGCGCATCGTGTGCCATGATCAATCGCCGCTCGTTAAACTTCTCCAGCGTCGAGTAATCATTCATCAGCTCCAAATACAATTCTCTCGCGCCATCCACTGCGTGGCTATACACCGCCAAGTGGAAGTTCTTGAATCCTTGCGGTATGTGACAGTCTTTACAACTAGGATTAACACCCAGCGCGCCGTAGTGCGTCGATTGTCTCAGTTCCGTTTGCGTATAGGTCATCGAGTGGCAGCTGGTGCAGAATTCTTCGGTCGATAGCGCCGCTTCTCCACCAAATACGACCGCGACTAGTACGATGCCCAGCAATCCTCCGGTTAGCAGCGTTCCTATCGCTCCTTTCTGTATCCCTGTCATTACTCTTTCCCTTTATCTTTTTTGTCTGCTGTCTTTTCTTTAGCACTTGCCTGGAATTCATCGTGGTATTTAAACTTCGGCTCTCCCACAAAGGTTCCGTCCAGCTTGTAGTGTTCATGCATCGCTTTCACGTCTTTCACCATCTTGTCAAAATCAAAGGTGTATTTCGCGTCTACCGCAGGCGTAAATGGTGTGTATGGGGCTTTCGCTCCTTTCCATGGCGATCCTTCGTAGTTCAAATGACATCCACTGCAGGCTTCTTCAAATTTGAAGTCTTGACCTTTGTCTGCCAATACCTTGCGCTGCGTAGTCGTTCCTTTGCTTTCAAAGGCCTGACCTGCCTTGCGGTGGTCTCCACGATAATTCTTGCCCGGTCCGTGACAGGATTCACAACCAACTGCTGCCAGTGGCTTCTTGGCTGCATCAATCGTATAGCCACCTTTCTTGCCAAAACCGTCTACATGGCATCCCACACAGTCTTTATCCTGTGTGTAATCCTTCTCCGGATCCAACTTGGCTTTCAGTTTGGCTTCCTTGCGTGTTCCCGGCTTCAGCGATTCCATCGCTTTCGCATGAGCTGTGTCTTTCCATGATTTCGCTTGCGATTTATGACACGAGCTACATTTCGTCCGTCCTTCATACGTATCCGCCAACGCAGCTCCAGAAAACAGTACCGTAGCCATCAGCGCAAGTGCGTAGATTATTCCGTGTTTCATCCTTCCTCCTTTTATGCTCTTATTTAAGTTGTATGCCGCGTATTGTACGCTATCATCGGTTTGTGTAAATGACTATGTGCCCGCAAGGGTGTTTCCGTGATTACCTTCCAATCCTCAAGGTAACTTATATACCCAGTAGCCCCCTTGCTGGTAAATCAGTTGCGCCGCTCCCAGTTCTACCGGGGCTTTCTTGTCCACAAAAGGCAGCATGCGCGCCAATAGCGTTTCACTGCTCGATTTGTCGCTTAAAAAGAAGGCTCTGATCTCGCTGTCCGATAACGATTGCAGTGTGTAGGTGTCAAATTCGTTTTCCTTCATCTGCACTTTCATCTGATTGATCATGCCATGCATGTTCCCCGTCATCGGAAAGTTCTGATAGGCTACGCCCAGTTTGTCCGGATACATGAATCCCAGTTTGTACAGGTCGGTTACGTGCACGATAACGTAGGTTTCACGATCTCCCACCAGCTCGCGCAGTTTCTTCGCTCCTTCTTCTGCAGGTGAGGCTAGCGCTTGGCTGAACTTCTTGAATTGCTCGCGTTCCTTCGCACTTGCCTTGCTTCCCCAGAACTGGTCTTCATAAGCCTGAATCGCTTCTTTCTGATCCAGCCATGTCGCCGGTATCGATAACGGTTCATTCAGGTGACTGGTAAACAGGGTATCCATCCCCGTCAGCAGCTTTATCTGCCTCGAGGTGTCCCACCATGTCAGTATCAGTGAATCCGCCGGTGCATGGCGCTTGATTACCGTCGCCAGTGTACTCAGTTCCGATGGCTTGCGATCAAAGTTATACAGCACTTCATTGGTGCTGTTCTTCCAGTAAATCAGTACCGGCGCTCCATCCGGATGCTTCGCCGTCACCAGCTCCGCAATCGGCTTGTCCACTCCATCCGCCCATACCTTGTATTCGCTCAACTTCAGTTCCGGCCAGCCACTTAAGTCCATCTTGCCAAACTTCTGACTGTCTCCTTCCGCTACCAGTTGATAGTGATAGGGTGCAGGTACCGGCTTGAACCATAAATAGGCAAACCAGCCCAATAAAATCAAACCTCCCGTCACCAGGAGTATTCCTAATGACGGGAGTAACTTGTCTCCTGACCGCACCGCTTTCGCCGTGCGGTCATCTGCTTCTGCGCCTATCAAGGCTCTTAGCTTTGCTTACGTTTGCGCCAGCCTGCCAGGGCCAGTGTTCCAGCCAGCAGCATGCCTCCACCTAAACCACCCAGAGAAATCTTCTCTGCTGTGCTGTCCAGGTCCAGTAAGCTGGTTTTCTTCGATTCAAGATTCTTGACACGTTCCTTCAGTGCCACCATCTCGCGAATGCGGGTGTTTTCATCTTGAATTTCTACATACGCACGGTTGATCGGTCCCCAACCTTCAGTGTAAGTCCAGCCACCTGGGTTGACGTGCGCCAAGCCTACGTGCATTTTCGCCAGATCGTTCTCGTGCATTTCCAGAACTTTCAGCTCGATCGCTGCAGGGCTGTTACCTTTCGACCAGAATAACTGTGCAAAGTAGGCATAGCCTTCTTTCTCTGGTGCCGGTGGCGCCGGACGGTTGGTCTTCTGACCTGTCAACAGTCCTTCTTTATAGAGTTGATGTACAACGTCGTTGGCTTCCTGGTATTTGGCCAGACCTTCCAGCGTACCTTTGTCCATCAGGTCAAGATAGGAGCGTACAAAACGTTCCGAGTGACATTGGGTACAGGTTACAACCCATGAGTCCAGACGTTTCTCTGCCCATTCGCTCTTGATGTTTTCTGCTACACCAGGTACAAACGGATAGTTCGCCCAGCGAATCTTTCTAACCATGTTGTGGCTGTATTCGCCTTCATATTCCATGTGGCAGCCAGCACAGGTCGGTGCATTTTGTCCACCTTTGCTGAATGCATCTTTCAGTTGTACTTCCCAGTTCCATTTGTCTCCCAGCATCGATACCATCTTGCCGTGCTTCGACATCGAGTAGGCTTCCCAGTTGTTGTGGTCAACACCACTGTGACAGGTCGCGCAGGCTTCAGGTTTGCGTGATTCCGCTGCCGAAAATTCATGACGGGTGTGGCAGGAGTCACATTTGTTCTGGTTGGTATGACACATCGAACAGCCTTCCGCTACCTCACGTTGTGGCATCGCTGCCCATACCGTGGTCTCTACGTTGGCTTTATAGTCCAGTGCATGCGATGGACGTCCATCCGGCCATTGTCCTGCAGGCCAGATCATCGTGTCGCGTTCCGATTCACGTTCCGCAAATTCTTGCAGGTGACAGGTTCCGCAGACATCTGCCGTCGGCATCCTGATGTCCTTGGTGTGATCCGCTTTCTTCTTCGCACCAATGTCTACGTGGCAGTCTATACAGCCTACTTCCTTCAGGTTCTCACCTTCAGCCAGTCTGCCCATCGAACGCAGATTCTTCTCTACATCTTCCAGTTTACCTTTCTTGTAATAGGTCGGATCTTCCGGCTTTAAATTACGGATCTTGTCCAAATTAGCATGGCTGCTACGCTTCCATGCTTGTACCCATACCGGCGATTCGTCCGTATGGCATTCAACGCATTCCTTCCGGCTCGCTACTTCTTTATTCGTGGTCGGTGATTTGTAAAATGTGTTCGGGTCCAGATATATTCCATAAGGTATCGGTTCCCAGTATTGTGCCAGTGTGCCACGTCCCGATCCTTGCTCAGGATCCTTGTAGCGCTTCACCAGCGCTTCGTGCAATTCCTTCGGCGTTACCTTCTCACGATCCAGCTTCAGTGCTTCATACAACTCGTTCGGTACCGTGGCTATGTTAGCGTGTGCCGCCCCTATCAGCAGCCCCCCCAACATTACCCCAGCCATCCTTAGCCATAGCTTGGCAACCATCTCTCTCTCCTTTGTTTTTCCAAAATTTTTCTATACCTTCCCGTATTCTCTTCTTCTTATTACCTTCTCAACTTCCTCACCTAGGCTACTTTCTCAACTTTTTACTGTCAAGTAATTTTCAGACAATATATTATTTCTATGAAACAGCGACTAAATCGCGTTGTCTAGCGACATTCCAACCGGCATGCTAAATTCTTGAGTTTTTATTTGATTCTTACGTTTATTATGAAAAGACAAACCTGTACCTGCTGGAACCAATCGACCAACGATGACATTTTCCTTCAGGCCACGCAAATCATCTCTTTTACCCATGATTGCAGCTTCAGTCAGAACGCGTGTCGTTTCTTGGAAAGATGCTGCAGATATAAACGAATCCGTAGATAGCGAAGCTTTTGTAATTCCCAGTAACATAAATTCATATACTGCTGGCAGCTTTTTCTCAGCGATCAACCTTTCATTCTCAATCAGCAAATCAGCCCGTTCAACTTGTTCACCCGGTATAAAAGTCGAATCACCGGCATTTACAACTTGAACTCGTCTGAGCATCTGACGAACAATTACTTCAATATGCTTATCGTTGATTCTTACACCTTGCAATCGATATACATCCTGTACTTCGTCGGTAATATATCGTGCCAGAGCTTCGACTCCCTGTAATCTGAGTATGTCACGAGGATCTGCTGGTCCATCAACGATCACTTCACCTTTATTGACAACTTGACCATCATGTGCCATGACATGCTTGTCTTTTGGAATTAAATATTCATGGACGACACCTTCCAGATCCGTTATGACCAGACGTTGTTTACCTTTCGTATCTTTCCCGAATGAAACAATACCCGTTACCTCCGCAAGCATACCCGCATCTTTTGGTGAGCGTGCTTCGAATAGTTCCGCAACGCGAGGTAAACCACCAGTAATATCACGTGTTTTTGAAGTTTCTTGCGGTATTCTTGCTAATACTTCACCGACACTCACCTGTTGCCCATCGCGAACCGTAATGATACAACCAATTTGGAACGTGATACTGACAGCCTGGTTACTTCCAACCACTTTGATTTCATTGCCGTCATCATCCAAGAATTTAACCAATGGACGCAGGCCTTTAGACTGACTGACACCACGACGTTTCGGATCAATAACCACCAAGGTGGACAACCCCGTAACCTCATCGATTTGTTTGGCTACCGTCACACCTTCTTCCACATTCTCAAACCGCACCTTACCAGCATACTCAGTAATGATCGGCCTCGTATGTGGATCCCATGTGGTCAGTATTTGCCCAGCCTTGACCGTTTCACCATTGCGAACCAGTAACGTTGCCCCATACGATGCTTTATGTCTTTCACGCTCTCGGCCATTCTCATCCTGAATAATGATCTCGCCACTACGCGATATCGCAATTAACTCATTCTGGGCATTTGTAACATAACGCATTGTAGAGGAATAATGCACTGTTCCATTAGATTTGCTTTCTACCTGACTGACCACAGCAGTTCTTGATGCAGCTCCACCGATGTGAAAGGTACGCATGGTCAATTGTGTTCCTGGTTCACCAATCGACTGAGCAGCTATGACTCCCACTGCTTCTCCCACATTCACCAGTGAGCCACGACCTAAATCTCTTCCATAACATTTTGCACACAAACCATATCGAGTTTCGCATGTCAATGGTGTTCGAACCTTAACCTCGTCAATTCCCAGTGATTCGATCAATTCCACTGCTTCTTCATCCAGCAATGTACCAGAACTGAACACGACGTCCTGATTCTCAGCATTAATCACATCATTAACAACCACCCTACCCAAAATTCTCTCGCGTAACGCTTCGATAATCTCGCCACCTTCAACCAATGCCTTCATTACGACACCATTACCGGTATCGCAATCATCTTCGGTAACCACAAGATCCTGAGTAACATCCACCAGACGACGTGTCAAATATCCTGAATTGGCAGTTTTCAACGCTGTATCAGCCAACCCCTTACGAGCTCCATGTGTTGAAATGAAGTACTGCAAAACATTCAACCCTTCGCGAAAGTTAGCGGTAATCGGTGTTTCAATAATTGATCCATCGGGCTTCGCCATTAATCCGCGCATACCCGACAATTGACGAATTTGCGCAGCAGATCCACGTGCACCAGAGTCCGCCATCATATAAATTGAATTAAAGGATTCCTGCGTTATTGTCTTACCTTCATCAGTCAATTTAACTTCACCGGATTCTTGATCGTAAACCGACTCAACACCTAATTGATTCATCATTGCTTTAGCAACTTGATCTCCAGCACGTCCCCAGATATCGACGACCTTGTTGTAGCGTTCACCTTGGGTAACCAAACCAGATGTATATTGACCTTCGATTTCCTTCACTTCTTTTTCAGCAGAAGCAATAATTTCACCTTTCTGGGTCGGCACCAACATATCATCTGCACATATGGAGATACCTGCACGTGTAGCATAACTGAATCCTGAATACATCAGCTTATCGGCAAAAATCACTGTCTCACGCAAACCACAACGTCTGAAACTTGCATTAATAAGTTTAGAAATTTCTTTCTTCTTCAGTGCTTTGTTAATTAACGAAAATGGCAGTCCTGGAGGAAATATTTCAAACAACAAGGCTCTGCCGACTGTTGTCTCGTAGCGCGTAATTTTTTCCGTTCGTTCTCCATCCAGATTAATCTCGGACTCCTTGATTCTCACGATTATCTTGGCATTGAGCTCCACATTACGAGTCTCATAAGCTCTTGACACCTCGTTAACATTCTGGAACAACATGCCTTCTCCACGAGCACCAATTTTCTCCCTCGTTGTGTAATAAAGACCCAAAACGATATCCTGCGAAGGAACAATGATGGGTTCTCCGTTGGCGGGCGACAATACATTATTGGTGGACATCATCAATGTTCTACATTCCATTTGCGCCTCCAGCGACAATGGAACATGCACCGCCATTTGGTCACCGTCAAAGTCAGCGTTAAATGCAGCACATACCAGTGGATGCAGTTGTATTGCCTTGCCTTCGACCAATACCGGTTCGAATGACTGAATACCCAAACGATGCAATGTCGGAGCTCTATTCAACATAACGGGATGTTCACGAATAACGTCTTCAAGAATATCCCACACCACTGGTGTTTCGTTTTCCACTTCACGTTTAGCTGCCTTGATGGTACTCGCTATTCCCATTAGCTCGAGCTTGTTGAAAATAAAAGGCTTGAAGAGCTCTAGTGCCATTTTCTTTGGCAGTCCACATTGATGCAGTTTGAGCTGAGGTCCCACTACGATCACGGAACGTCCTGAATAATCCACGCGTTTTCCCAGCAAGTTTTGCCGAAACCGCCCACCCTTACCTTTAATCATATCAGCCAACGACTTCAATGCACGTTTATTGGCGCCGGTCATGGCCTTGCCGCGGCGTCCATTATCTAGCAACGAGTCGACAGCTTCCTGCAACATGCGTTTTTCATTGCGTACGATAATTTCTGGTGCTTTCAGTTCCAGCAAGCGCTTCAAGCGATTGTTACGATTGATGACACGTCTGTACAGATCATTCAAATCAGAAGTAGCAAATCGCCCTCCATCAAGCGGTACTAGTGGTCGAAGATCGGGGGGCAATACCGGTAAAACAGTCAAGATCATCCATTGAGGCTTGATTCCTGATCGATTAAATGCCTCCAGTAACTTGAGCCGTTTGGATATTTTCTTGATTTTGGTTTCTGATCCTGTGGATTCCATCTCGCGCCGCAAATTTTCAATTTCTGCGTTGATATCCAAGTTACTTAACAACTCTCTGATACCTTCAGCTCCCATACTGGCACTAAAATCATCACCATACTCTTCTGTTTTGATTAGATAATCATCTTCTGTCAGTAACTGGCAGCGCGTCAACGGCGTCATTCCGGGATCGGTAACCACATACGCTTCAAAATACAACACCCGCTCAATATCACGTAAAGTCATATCCAATACCATCCCCAAACGGGATGGCAAAGACTTCAGAAACCAGATATGCGACACTGGCGTTGCCAGCTCGATGTGACCCATGCGTTCCCGCCGCACCTTGGATAGGGTGACTTCAACACCACATTTCTCGCAAATTACTCCGCGATGTTTCAGTCGCTTATATTTTCCGCATAAACATTCATAGTCTTTGACTGGGCCAAAAATCTTGGCACAGAACAAACCATCTCGTTCAGGTTTGAACGTTCTATAGTTGATTGTTTCTGGCTTCTTTACTTCACCATATGACCAGGATCTAATTTTTTCTGGGGAAGCCAAACCTATCTTGATGGCATCGAATTCTTCTTTGTGAGTAACTTGTTTAAATAAGTCTAGCAGTGCTTTCATTTGACACTCCTGTAAAATCAGGGGGCTAAGTAAAATTCAAATGGGGTGCCACTTTAAAAGGATTGAAAGCGACACCACATCGTTATCGAGCATTGATATTAGTGTTGCTCTAGGTCGATATCCATTCCCAATGATCGTATTTCCTTAACCAGAACATTGAAAGATTCTGGCATACCCGCTTCGATCTTGTGATCACCCTTGACAATGTTTTCGTACACCTTGGTTCTTCCGTTAACATCATCTGACTTAACGGTCAACATCTCCTGAAGGGTGTAGGCTGCACCATAGGCTTCAAGTGCCCATACCTCCATCTCACCAAAGCGCTGACCACCAAACTGTGCCTTACCACCCAAAGGTTGTTGGGTAACAAGACTATAAGGTCCGGTCGATCGCGCATGCATCTTATCATCCACCAAATGATGCAATTTCAATACATGCATATAACCAACTGTCACGGGTCGATCAAAAGCCTCGCCCGTCCTTCCATCATACAAAGTAATCTGCCCGGATCGCGGCAATCCAGCAAGCTCAAGCATATCCTTGATTTCATTCTCTTTTGCTCCATCGAATACAGGTGTCGCAAAAGGCACACCAGCCTTGAGATTTTCAGCCAGATGCATGATCTCGCCTTCAGATAAACCGGCAATATCTTCCTTTTTACCACTGCCGTTGTAGATCTTGTCCAAGAAATCCCTTATTTCAGCAGAACGTGCTTGAACCCTCAACATCTCATCAATCTTTCTACCCAAACCTTTTGCAGCCCAACCCAAGTGTACCTCGAGAATCTGGCCAACGTTCATGCGAGAAGGAACTCCAAGTGGATTTAATACGACATCGACAGGTGTACCATCCGCCATATATGGCATATCTTCTAGAGGAACGATTTTGGAAATAACCCCTTTGTTTCCATGGCGTCCTGCCATTTTATCTCCAGGTTGCAGTCGTCTCTTGATTGCGATATAAATCTTGACCATTTTTTGCACTCCAGGCGCGAGCTCATCACCTTGAGTCAATTTTTTCTTCTTCTCATCAAAGGCTGCATCAAAGGCCTTGCGCTTTTGAACCATACTTTCGCGAACCTGCTCCAGCTGCATACTCGCATCCTCATCCGCTAAGCGAATATCAAACCAGTAGTGTGGGTCTAGACTTTCCAAGTATTCGACAGAGATTTCCTTACCTTTGGCCAACTTATTGGGTCCGCCCGTAGCAATTTTTCCTATCAACAAACGTTCCAGTCGTTCAAAGGCATCTTCTTCGACGATACGCATCTGATCAGCCAAATCTTTCTTGTAACGATCCAGTTCATCGTCAATGATTTGCTGGGCCCGCTTGTCTCGTTCGATCCCTTCTCGCGTAAAAACCTGGACGTCGATGACAGTTCCTGAGATACCTGATGGTACGCGCAATGATGTATCTTTTACGTCAGAGGCTTTTTCACCAAAAATGGCCCGTAGCAACTTCTCTTCCGGTGTTAATTGAGTTTCACCTTTTGGTGTTACCTTGCCCACTAGCACATCACCAGCCTCGACCTCAGCACCGATATACACAATTCCAGATTCATCCAGTCGACCCAATTGGTGCTCAGACAGGTTTGGAATGTCAGCAGTAATCTCTTCTGTGCCAAGTTTGGTATCACGACTGACCACAGACAGTTCTTCGATATGAATGGAAGTAAACCGATCTTCAGCAACGATACGTTCCGAGATCAGAATCGAATCTTCAAAGTTGTATCCATTCCAAGGCATGAATGCAACCAGCATGTTCTGACCCAGTGCCAATTCCCCCATGTCCGTCGATGCACCATCCGCAATCACGTCATCTTTCTCTATTCGATCGCCAATTTTTACGAGAGGTCGCTGATTGATATTGGTATTTTGATTCGATCGTGTATATTTGATCAGGTTATAAATATCCACACCCACTTCACCAACGCGGGTCTCGGCATCATGTACTCGAACCACAATACGCCCGGCATCGACATAATCAACGATTCCGCCTCGATTTGCCCGCACTGTTGTGCCCGAATGAACAGCAACTACTCTCTCGATACCCGTACCAACCAGTGGTTTCTCTGCGCGGAGACATGGAACAGCCTGACGTTGCATGTTGGATCCCATCAACGCACGATTGGCATCATCATGTTCCAAAAAGGGAATTAGCGATGCCGCAACCGATACAATTTGTGCCGGCGCAACGTCAACATATTCGATACGCTCCGGGGAAGATAAGGCAAATTCATTTTTATGCCGACATGAAACAATCTCACTGATGAAGCGATGGTTGGTGTCCAGTTCTGCATTTGCCTGCGCAATCATAAAGTGTCCTTCTTCGATCGCCGACAAATAATGAATCTCGTCCGATACTTGGCATGCATTGACTTTACTGTAAGGCGTTTCAATGAAACCATATTCGTTCGTTCTGGCATATAATGCCAACGAATTGATCAGGCCAATATTAGGACCTTCAGGAGTCTCGATCGGACATACCCGTCCATAATGCGTAGGGTGCACATCACGTACCTCAAAGCCTGCTCTCTCACGAGTCAGTCCACCTGGACCCAGAGCAGAAATGCGTCGTTTATGCGTCACTTCCGAAAGCGGATTAGTTTGATCCATAAACTGCGATAATTGACTAGAACCAAAAAATTCTCGAGCAGCAGCTGAAACTGGTTTCGCATTGATCAGATCGTGGGGCATCAGATTCTCAGATTCGGCCTGACTAAGTCGTTCCTTGACTGCGCGCTCTACCCGAACCAATCCTGAACGAAATTGATTCTCTGCCAATTCACCGACCGACCGAACACGACGATTACCAAGATGATCAATATCATCAATCTCGCCTCGTCCATTGCGTAATTCAACCAAAATCTTGATGACGGCAATAATATCTTCGTTGGAAAGTGTTTGTGAACCAGTCAGCTCTGATCTACCTACGCGTCGATTGAACTTCATCCTGCCCACAACCGATAAATCATAACGTTCAGGAGAATAGAACAGTCCAGCGAATAATGCTTTAACCGCTTCTTCAGTAGGAGGCTCACCAGGCCGCATCATGCGATAGATCGCAATTTGCGCTGACATTTCGTCCATGGTTTCATCTATCTTCAGGGTTTGCGAAATATACGCACCGTGATTAAGATCATTAACATACAGCGTACTGAATTTCTTGATACTCGATTTTCTGAATTTATTCAGCGTATCGTCGGTAATCTCATCGTTTGCTAGCGCAATGACTTCCCCCGTTTCCTTATCGATCACGTCGTACGCTAGTATTCTTCCATATACAAAATCTTCTGGCACATCAAGTTCGCTGATATTTGCTTCCTGCATTTCACGAATATGTTTCGCCGTGATACGTTTATCTTTCTGAACAATGACTTTGCTTTCCTTACCCAGAATATCAAAACTGGCCACCTCACCGCGCAAACG
>WBZN01000617.1_pt1 | contig 25635 bp, 23 predicted proteins | sample 5204281 | NCBI WGS metagenome assembly WBZN01 (sample SAMN12344347, study PRJNA552823) | activated sludge metagenome | biome: Activated sludge suspended growth; feature: Nitrification reactor; material: Wastewater; isolation source: activated sludge from nitrification reactor of wastewater... | reverse complement strand
GAGATGTACGCGCGCAGCAACCTGACGGTCGGCCAGCGCGACTGGGCGCAGTGCTCCACCGCGGCCTTCATCGACCCGACCGACGGCAGCTACGCGCCGGGCACGGTGCTCGACCCGGCCACCGGCAAGCCGAAGTGCAACCCGGTCGGCGGCGGCGCCGGCACCACGGGCATCGCCAACAACTACATCGGCGCCTACCTGTACGACCCGTCCATCGGCGACTACGCCAACAACGGCGTCAGCTACTACAACCGCTGGACGCCCGGCTCGGGCGGTTCGCCGGTCGCCGGCTGGAACCAGGTCCAGGCGCTCGGCCTGCGCAACGGCAACCCGGCCTCGCTGATGTATGACTCGCTGATCTCGCCGACTCGCAACTACACGCTGTTCCTGAACGGCTCCTATGACCTGCAGGCGCTCGGCAACGCCGAGGCCTACTTCGAGCTGCTGTGGACGCACCGCGATTCCGCCCAGGTCGGGTCCCGCCAGCTGATCCTCGACTACCAGTACGACGACAATTTCAACGGCCATCCGTTCGTGCCGCAGGCGCTGACCGATGCCTTCGCCGACAATTTCTTCAACAACCCGCTGGGCAACGATGTCGAGGTGCGCGCGTTCATCGCCAACGGCAACGACACGTCACGCCAGTCGGCTCTGTTCACGCGCTTCGTCGGCGGCCTGCGCGGCGACCTGCCCTTCGGGCGCGACTGGAAGTATGACGCGAACGTGCAGCTGAGCCGCTCGAGCGCCTCCTACACCTTCATGTCGTACCTGACCGACCGCATCTACGACTCGCTGTACGTCACGCCGGTCGTGGGCACCGCCACGGGGCCGACCCGCACCGTCAACGGCGTGACCTACCAGTGCGCGAGTGGCAACCCGATCTGCGTCCCGGCGCCGCAGCTGACGCCCGACCTGCTGGCCGGCAACATCGACCCGGTCTGGAAGAACTACGCCTTCCGCCCGGTCACCGGCCACACGACGTTCGACGAGGCGATCTTCTCGGCCACGGCCGACGGCTCGCTGTTCGCGATGCCGGCGGGCGATGCGCGCGGCGCGGTGGGCGTCGAGGCCCGCACGCTGAAGCTCGACGACACGCCGGGCCCGGACATGATCAACCAGAACCTGTACGGCTTCACCTCCGCCGGCATCACGCGCGGCAAGGACGCCGTGCGGGAGGCCTTCGGCGAGATCGAGCTGCCGCTGCTGCGCGGCAAGTTCTTCGCCGAGAACCTCTCGATCGACCTGTCGGGCCGCCTGACCCAGTACAACTCGTACGGCTCCGACCGCACCTACAAGGCCGGCTTCAACTATGCGCCGTTCAGCTGGCTGAAGTTCCGCGGCACCAAGGGCAGCTCGTTCCGCGCCCCCGGCCTGTTCGAGCAGTACCTCTCGCCGACCTCCGGCTTCCTCAACCAGTCGAACGACCCGTGCAACGACTACGGGCAGAAGAACCCGACGTCGGCGATCTACATCAACTGCGCGAGCGAAGGCCTGCCGCTGAACTACACGGCGACCAACAGCATCCAGGTCAACTCGCAGGGCGGCGCCGCGCTGGGCCTCAAGAGCGAGAACTCGCACGCCGACACGCTCGGCGTGGTCGTGCAGCCGGCCTTCCCGGCCAGCGTCGGCGACTTCGCCGTGGCGGTCGACTGGTGGCGCATCGTGATCGGCAACCAGGTGGCGCAGGTCGGCGGCGTGAACCTGCTGAACCTCTGCTACAACGACCCGCAGTTCCGCGCCGGCGGCAGCTACTGCGCCTACAGCTCGCGTGACCCGAACGACGGCTCGCTGCTGGTGCAGGACAACTACATCAACATCTCCACGCAGGCCGCGGAAGGCGTCGACTACAACGTGCGCTACGCGCGCGACGTCGGCCTCGGCCGCCTGACCGTCGACCTGCGCGCCACGCGCTACCTGCGGCAGGACAGCCGGCTGCTGCCGACCGACCCGCTCGACAAGTACAACGGCACGCTGCTCAGCCCGAAGTGGGTGGGCGACGGCGAGGTCATCTACAAGTGGAAGGACTGGGCCTTCCGCTACGGCCTGACCTACGTCGACTCGATGGACAGCAACCGCTACCTGGGCGTCGACCCGTCGGTGGATCCGTTCAACTTCACGGTCGGCCGCTACACCGAGCAGTCGGCGTCGGTGAAGTACAGCAGCCCCGCGAAGTGGACGGCGCAGCTGGGCGTTCGCAACCTGACCAACGAGCAGCCCAAGACGACCGGCGCCGGGTACTACGACCGCGTCGGCAACGTGCTGCTGTACAGCGGCTACGACTACTTCGGACGGCGCGTCTACCTGTCGCTGTCGAAGTCGATGTAAGTCGCGACGAGAAAGCCTGCAACAGGCAGGGCGGCGGCACCGGAAGGTCCGCCGCCCTTTTTCTTTGTCGCCCGCACCCATCGGCGCCGGGCGGTGGGCCCATCGGGAGGCCCGCCGGGTTCGTTGCCGTGGCGCAGCAAAAACCTGATCCGGGTCTACCCGTGGCCGCAGGCGTGGCGGGCAAAGAGACCGCTTAGGGCCCTTAATTGGGGCGTTTTGTTGTTCAAGCGCAACTAGGTGTTCTTTTCCTGCGCGACAGCGGTATGCTTGCGCCACTGGACGCTCGTGGGAAGTGCGTAGAGCCCTACGCACAATGTCGGGGATGGCATTCCCCGCGAGCAAACCCGCAGACGTGCGGCACGTCCGTTGTTACTACATTAGAGGGAGCTTCACACCATGCTCGAAAGCGAAAACGCTAGCGCCCGTGCAGAGTCGGACATCGGCAATGCCGTTAGGTTCGCCCTGCTCTCCGGCGCTTCGGCGGCCATCGGCGCCGCACTGCCGGCCACTGCCAATGCGCAGGCGGCCAGCACGCCGGCCGCCACCGGCAACGATGAACTGCAGGAAGTCGTCGTCACCGGTTCGCGCATCCGGCGCGTCGATGCCGAGACGGCAAGCCCGATCCTGACGGTCGATTCCGCGCAGATCGAGGCCTCGGGCGTGCAGACGGTCGGCGAGCTGGTCATGCAGCTGCCCACCGTGTCCGGCGCCGCGGTCAACCCGGCCACCAACAACGGCGGCGGCTTCGGTGAAGCGAACGTCGAACTGCGCGGCCTCGATGCCAAGCGCACCCTGGTGCTGATCAACGGCCGTCGCGTCGGCCTCGTCGGCGCCAGCGGTGCCGTCGACGTCAACCAGATCCCGGTCAACATCATCGACCACGTCGAAGTGCTGAAGGAAGGCGCGGGCGCCATCTACGGCTCCGACGCGATCGGCGGCGTGGTGAACTTCATCACCCGCAAGCATGCCGACGGCCTCGAGATCGGCGGCGAGTTCGGCAAGACCAGCCGCAACGACGGCAAGCACTCCTCGCTCGGCGTCATGTTCGGCGGCAGCAGCGACAAGGTCGACTTCCTGCTCGCCGGCAGCTACACCAAGCAGGACAAGGTCTCCGCCGGCGACCGCGAGTATTCGAAGCTCGCCCGCTACCTCTACTCCGGCACGTATGGCCCGGCCGCCCCGAACTGGGGCCGCTTCGAGGTCGACGCCGGCTCGAGCCGCATCCCGAACGGCCGCGTCGCCCTCGCGAGGGGCGCGCTGGTCCCGGGCACCACGACGGGCGAGACGCTGCGTGCGCACTACGGCTGCAACCTGGTCATGCGCAAGGATGGCGCCGTCGGCACGTCGCTGAACGACTACCGCTGCTACACGGGCGCGGATGCGTTCAACTACCAGCCGTTCAACCTGCTGATGACCCCGCAGGAGCGCGGCTCGCTGTTCGCCAGCCTGAACTACAAGCCGAACGAAGACACCGAGATCTACACCGAAGTGCTGATGAACCGCACGCACTCCGGCTTCCAGATCGCCCCGCTGCCCTTCGACGCGGTCTCCGACGACGTGATCGTCTCGAAGGACAACATCTACAACCCGTTCGGCGAGGATTTCGGCGGCGTGAACTCGGGCTTCCCGAACTACCGCCTGCGCCTCTCGACGCTCGGCAACCGCTTCAGCTCGACCACCTCCGACAGCAAGCTGGCCACGCTCGGCGTGAAGGGCAAGCTGTTCAGCACGGGCTGGGAATACGACGTGAACGCCAGCTACGGCCGCCTCGACCAGACGGCCAAGGTGAACGGCTACATCTACTTCCCCGACCTGGCCAACGCCGTCGGCCCGTCGTTCCTCGACGCCGCCAACAACAACAAGCCGACCTGCGGCACGGTCGCCAACCCGATCCTGAACTGCACGCCGATCAACATCTTCAACACCAGCGACCCGACCACGCTGGCGGCCCTGAAGCAGTTCGCGACCGACTTCGGCACCAGCAACACCTACACGACCAAGACCGCGACGGCCGGCGTGAACGGCAAGCTGTTCTCGCTGCCCGCGGGCGACGTCCAGGCGGCCTTCGGCTACGAGTACCGCCAGCTCTCGACGGTCTACGAGGCCGACCACATCGTCGTCGCGCAGCCGCCGCTGTACATCAAGTGCATCATCTCGCAGGAAGCGTGCACGGGTAACTCCAGCGCCTCCTACGACGACAACGAGCTGTACGGCGAGTTCTTCGTGCCGATCCTGAAGGACCTGCCGGGCGCCCAGTCGCTCAACCTCGACCTCGGCGTCCGCTACTCGAACTACTCCATGTTCGGCAATTCGACGAACTACCAGGCGAAGCTCGAGTACCGGCCCATCAGCAACCTGCTGATCCGCGGCACCTACTCCAAGGTGTTCCGCGTGCCGACGCTGGCCGACATCTCGGCGGCGCCGGCGATCAGCAACCCGACGTACAACGACCCCTGCTACGGCCTGACGGCGGCGACCAACGTGGGTGGCCTGGCCCTGGCCTGCGCCGGCACCGCCACCGACGGCAGCTTCGCGTACAACGGCACCTCGCAGATCACCGCGGTGATCAAGAGCAACCCGAACCTCAAGCCCGAGACGGGCAGCGTGACCACCTACGGCTTCGTGCTGCAGGTCCCGCACATCGACAACTGGTCGGTGAGCGTCGACATGTGGCAGTACAAGATCGACGACCTGATCACGACGCTCGACCCGAACTACGCCAGCGACCAGTGCATCGCCACGAGCAACCCGACCTTCTGCAGCCTGATCCACCGCTACGACAGCGGCGCGAACCAGGGCGAGATCCTGGCGTTCGAGCTGCCGACGCTGAACCTGGGCAAGCTGACGGAGAAAGGCGTCGACATCGGCACGAAGTACCTGCTGAAGAACACGCGCGCGGGCGACTTCCAGTTCTCGGTCGATACGACCTACATCGACAGCTACGAGAACACGCCGACCCCGGGCGCGGCTCCGCAGCAGGTGGCGGGCACCTACGACAACCAGTTCGGCAACTATGCCCGCTGGCGCGGGCTGGGCACGATCAGCTGGGCGAAGGGTGACTTCACCGGCATGCTGGCCGGCCACTACATCCACCACCTGGTGGTGCACAACCCGGCGACCCAGAACGGGTTCACGCACACCAACCAGCCCAACCCCGACCTGAAGATCCCCTCGTGGACCACCTGGGACCTGACGGTCGGCTACACGGTGCCGAAGACCAAGACCAAGCTGCAGCTTGGCGTGGTCAACCTCACCGACCGCCAGCCGTCCGTGTTCTACCAGAACAACACGATCAATGCGGATACCGACGTGAGCACGTATGACACGCTGGGCCGCCGCTACTTCGTGACCTTCAGCCAGAAGTTCTGAAGCAGCGACAATAGGCGATTGGCCTTGAGGGCCGCCGGGGCAACCCGGCGGCCCTTTTTGCTAGAGTGCGCGCCATGAACGCCACTCCCCCCTCCCCCGCACCCGCCCCGCCATCGTTCGTCGACCTGCACCTGGCCGGCGACTTCAAGGGCGCCGAGGCAGCCTGCCGCCAGGCGCTGCTGGCCAATCCCGACGACGAAAGCGCGCTCTCCGTGCTGGTCATGGTCCAGCTGCAGCAGCGGCGGTTCTCCGAGGCCGAACCCGTCATCGAGCACATGATCAGGCTCTGGCCCGACGAGCCGGCGCACTGGCTCAACCTCGGCGCCGCGCGCACGGGCGCGGGCCGCCCCGACGACGCACTGCCGGCCTTCGCGCGGGCCGCCGCGCTGGGCGAGGACTCGGCCCTGCTCCACTACCACCTGGGGCTCGCGCACCTGGCGCGCCAGGACCTCGAGTCCGCGCGCGCGGTGCTCGCGCGCGGCATCCAGCTCGACCCCGAAGACGCGGAGATGCGCATGCACTACGCGCAGGCCTGCTACGAGGCCGCCCGCCACGACGACGCCGTCGAGGCGCTCTCGGCCTGGCCGACGGGCGAATCCACGCCGCCCGAGGTGGCCGCCACCGTCGGCAACCTGCTCATGAACCTGGGCAAGAGCGAGCGGGCCGAAGGCGTGCTGCGCACGGCCGTGGCGCGTGCGCCCGACGACCTGCGCTCGCAGCTCGCCCTGGTGCAGCTGTACGAGCGCAACAACCGCGTCGAGGAGGCGACCGCGCTGCTGCGCGCGATCGTCCCGCACCCGCGCGCCGAGCTGCTGGGGGCCAGCCTGCTGATGACGCGCGCGCGGCTCGCACAGCGCAATTCGCAGCACGAGCTGGCGGTCGAGCTGCTCACGCAGGCGATGCCCGACTACAAGGGCAAGCACGAGCGCCACAGCGTGCTCTACCCGATGGCGCAGTCGCTCGACGCCATGGGGCGCCATGACGACGCCTTCGCGGCCCTGCTGCGCGCGCACGCCTCGCACGTCGAGCGCGTCGGGCGCGCGGCGCCGATGGCCACCGCGCGCGGCACGCCCAACATGATCGTGACGCGCTTCGACTGCGACCCCGCGGACGTCGCCGCCTGGGACCACGCCGGCGCGCCCGACCGCGGGCACAGCCCTGTGTTCGTGGTGGCCTTCCCGCGCTCCGGCACGACGCTGCTCGAGCTCACGCTCGATGCCCACCCCCGGCTGGTCTCGATGGACGAGCAGCCGTTCATCCAGAACGCGCTCGAGGAGATCACCGCGCTGGGCGTCTCCTACCCGAACGAGCTGGCGAAGATCGGCGCCGCCGACCTCGAGCGCATCCGCGCCAACTACTGGCAGCGGGTCGCGAAGCTCGTGACCCTCGCGCCCGGGCAGCGGCTCGTGGACAAGAACCCGCTGAACATCCTGCGCCTGCCGGTGCTCAAGCGCCTGTTCCCCGACGCGCCCATCATCCTGGCGATCCGCCACCCGATGGACATCATCCTCAGCTGCTACACGCAGCACTTCAGCGCGCCCGACTGGGCGCTGCTGTGCGCCGACCTCGGCGCGCTGGCGAGCGGCTACCGCAAGACCTTCGACTACTGGTACCGCACCGTCGACATGGTGAAGCCCTCCGTGCTCGAGCTGCGCTACGAGCAGCTGGTGGGCGACTTCGAGGGCACGATGCGCGGCGCGATGGAGTTCCTGGGGCTGCCCTGGGACGACGCGCTGCTCAGGCCGGCCGAGCATGCGAAGGCCAAGGGTTTCATCAGCACGCCGAGCTACTCGCAGGTCGCGCAGCCGGTGCACAAGCGCGCGGTCGGGCGGTGGGAGAACTACCGCACGCACCTCGAGCCGGTGATCCCCGAGGTGCGGCCCTACCTCGAGCGCTGGGGCTACGAGGCCTGAGCTGCGGCGGCTTCGGCCGCGACCTGCGGCATCGGGAACATCAGGTAGGTGCTGAGGATGTACTTGTCGCCGCTGACGGGCACGCGGCCCTCGTGCTGGTACATCCAGAACGGCGGGAACATCAGCAGCCGGCCCGCGCGCGGCGCGACCTGCATGTCGAGCCCCTCGAAGCGCGTCTCGCCGCCCTCGGCGACGTCGTTGAGGTACCAGAGCACGACCATGTAGCGGTTGGCCACGTGGTTGATCGAGTCGAAGTGCAGCTGGAAGCGCTCCTCGCCGCCGGGCCGGTAGCGCTTGAGGATCAGGTCGGAGGTGAGCGGCGTGTTCGGGACGGCGATCGGCAGGCCCACGTCGCGGTTGTAGCGCGCGAGCGCGATGTCCAGCTTGTCGCGGAACATCGCGCGGAAGCCCTCGTCGGCGTGGCGCGTGACGTTGAGCTCCGTCCAGGCCGATTCCTCGAGCCCGCGGCGGATGCGCCGGCCGTTCTCCGACTGGAAGCGCTTCAGCGCGTCGAACGACGCCAGGATCTGCCGGCACAGCCCCGCATCGAGGTCATCGTCGTAGACGCGGATGTAGTGCCGCAGGTCGTGCATCGCACGCCAGCCCCCTCTACTGGCCCGAACTGTACGTCGAGCCGTGCAGCGTTCCGAGCGCACGCTCGGCGTTGCGCTCCGCGTCTTCCTTGTACTGCTTCAGCTGCAGTGCCGTGATGCAGGTGTGGCGCGTCACGAGGCGCGAGCCGGTCTGCTGGTCGTCGCGGCAGTACAGCGTCTCGCCACCATGCACCTCGGGGCGGAAACCGGTCGAGCGGTAGATGGCCTCGGCCTCGGCGGCCGGGGGCTTCACGGCCGTCGCCGTCGCCGGGGCGATGGCGGTCGCGCCGGGCGCGCCGGGCGCTGCCAACGTGGAGGTGGCCTTCGGGGGCTGGCCCGCGCAGGCGGCCAGGACGGTGGAGGCGATGACGAGGATCAGTTGATGGCGCAAGGACTTGCTCCTGCTCACGGTTCATCGGGAGCCCGCCGGACGCCCGGTGGGCCTGAAGGCAGCCATGATGCCTTCGCCCGCCGGCGGCGGGCAAGCCGGCCCTGTATGATGTCGCATCCACCATGAGCACGCCCGCTCAATGAGCACATTGGCCGAAGCCAAGGACCTGCTGCGCCAGGGCCGCATCGACGACGCCGAACGCATGTTCGAGCAGGTGCTCGGGCAGTCGCCGCGCGACATCGAGGCGCTCAACGCCGTCGCGCTCGCTGCGCTGCGCAAGTCCGATGCGCGCCGTGCGCTGGCGCTGCTCGAGCAGGCCGTCGCCCTGCAGCCCGCCGAACCCATGTCGCACTACCACCTCGGCCGCGCGCGCGCGGCAGTGGGCGACGCGCAGGGCAGCCTCGCCGCGCACGGCACGGCCGTGAAGCTGCGCCCGGCCTTCTACGCCGCGCGCCTGCACTACGCCGCCGCGCTCGACGCCCAGGGCCGCGGCACGGCCGCGGCCGCCGAGGCGCCGGTGCACTACCTGCGCGCCCTGCAGGACGCGCAGTCGCAGGGCCAGTGGCTCGATCCCGCCACCACGCCCCGCTCGCTCCAGCCGATGGTGGCGCGCGCCGTGCTGTGCGTGCGCGAGGCGGGCAAGGCCATGTGCGCGCGCCTGCTCGAGCCGCTGCGCGCGAAGTACGGCCCCGCGGGGCTCGCGCGCGTCGACCAGGCCGTGCGCATCTACGTGCGCGAGGCGGCGCCCGAGTACCCCGACCCGCGCCAGCAGCCGACCTTCTTCTACCTGCCGGGGCTGCCGACCACCGCGTACTTCGATCGCGCGCTGTTCCCGTGGATCCCGGCGCTCGAGGCGCAGACCGATGCGATCCGCGCCGAACTGCAGGCGCTTCTGCCCGCCGCCCGCGGCCGCGAACGCGTGTTCACGTCGGAGGAGATCGAGAACGTCAACCTGCGCGGGATCGGCACCACGCCGACCTGGAACGGCTACTACTTCTTCCGCTACGGCGTGCGCCGCGACGAGAACCACCAGGCCTGCCCGGCGACCAGCGCCGCGCTCGCCGGCGTCGACCTCTGCCACATCCGCGACCACGGGCCCGAGGTGCTGTACTCGGTGTTCACGCCCGGCACGCACCTGCTGCCGCACCGGGGCGTGACCAACACGCGGCTGGTCGCGCACCTGCCGCTCGTCGTGCCGCCCGACTGCGCGCTCAACGTGAGCGGCGAGGTGCACGCATGGCAGGAAGGCCAGGTGGTCGTGTTCGACGACACCTTCGAGCACGAGGCCTGGAACCGCAGCGACCGCGTGCGCGTGATCCTGCTGATGGACATCTGGAACCCGCACCTCACCGAGGTCGAGCGCGCGGCGGTCGCCGACCTGGTCGCCGCGATCGGCGACTTCCGCAAGCTGGTCGAGCAGGGCTGAGCCGCGCATGCGCCTGCCGCAACCCTTCTACAAGCTGCCCGTGCAGTTCGACGCCGCCCGCCTGCGCGAGGAGGTCGCCCTGCTGCCGCGCGAGCGCTGGGCATCGCACCCGAGCGGCACGCCGGGCAACTCGGCGCTGCGCCTGATCACCGTCGACGGCGGCGAGAACGACGACATGATCGGCGTGATGAAGCAGACGCCGGCGCTCGCTCGGATGCCGTACGTGCGCCAGGTGCTGGCGAGCTTCGGCGTCGTCTGGAGCCGCTCGCGCTTCATGCGCCTCGCGCCCGGCGCGACAGTGGCCGAGCACGCGGACATCAACCACCACTGGCACTACCGCGTGCGCATCCACATCCCGGTGGTCACGCGTCCCGAGGTGCGCTTCCACTGCGGCGGCGCCCAGGTGCACATGGCGGCGGGCGAGACCTGGATCTTCGACAGCTGGCGCCAGCACCGCGTCGAGAACCCCACCGACCAGGAGCGCATCCACCTGGTCGCCGACACGACGGGGTCCGCGGCGTTCTGGCGGTTCGTCTCGCAGGTGGGCCAGCCGGGCGTCGTCGTCCAGCAGCACGGCTTCGATCCCGCCTGGGATGCGCAGCCGCTGCTCGAGCGCATCGGCCCGCCGCCCGTCATGCATCCGTCGGAGGTCGAGCTGCTCGTGGGCGACCTGCGCGCCGAGCTGGCCGCGGGCGAGCAGCTGCCGGAATCCGCCGCGCAGCTGCCGGCCTACCACGCGCTGCTCGACGGCTTCTGCCGCGACTGGCGCCAGATGTACCTGCTGCACGGCGAAGAGAGCGCCGGCTGGCCGCAGTTCGCGCAGATGCGCGAACAGCTGCGCCAGGCGAGCCGCAAGCTGGCCGAGGGCATGGTGGTCCGCAGCAACGGCGTGCAGGCGCACCGCGTGCTCGAGGCGCGCGTGCTGCGCTCGCTGGTCCCGGCGCTCAAGGAGGAGCCGGAGAAGGGCGGCCCGGGCCGGTCCGCCGGCCGCAGCGAGGGCCGCAGCGAGGCGGCCACGGTCTCCGTGGCACCACCCGCTGCGCCATCCGAGGCGCCGTCCGCTGCGCCATCTGCTGCGCCACCCGCTGCGCCATCCGTGGCGACGCCGGTGGCGGCCCCGCTGTACCCGCACGCCGGCGACTCGCGCCTGCGCCGCCCCCTCTTCATCGTCGCCGCGCCCCGCTCGGGCAGCACGCTGCTGTACGAGACGCTGGCGGCGAGCCCGCAGCTGTCGGACTTCGGCGGCGAGGCGCACTGGCTCGCCGAGGCGAGCCCCGAGCTGCGTCCCGGCGCGCCCGGCGTCGACTCGAACCGGCTCGTCGCGGCGCAGGCGACCGACGCGCTCGTCGCGCAGGTGCGCGAGCGCGCGCTGGCCCGCCTGCTCGGCCCCGATGGCGCGCCGCTCGCGCCGGGCAGCACGCTGCGCCTGCTCGAGAAGACGCCGAAGAACTCGCTGCGCGTGCCGTTCTTCGAGCGCGTGTTCCCCGACGCGCAGTTCATCTTCCTGTGGCGCGAGCCGCGCGGGAACCTCGGCAGCATCATCGAGGCCTGGCGCACCGACCGCTGGATCACCTACGAGCAGCTGGCGGGCTTCGAGGGGCCGTGGTCGCTGCTGCTGCCGCCCGGCTGGCAGCAGCTGCCCGGGCGCGACCTCGGCGCCATCGCGGCGCTTCAGTGGGAGGCGGCCAACCGCATCGCCCTCGACGACCTTCGCGCGCTGCCGCGCGAACGCTGGACGATGCTCGAATACGGCGAGTTCGTGCGCGATCCGCGCAGCACGGTGCAGCGGCTGTGCGCGTTCGCGGGGCTCGAGTACGACGCGGCGCTGCAGTCGCGCCTGGCGGCGCCGCTGCCGCACTCGCGCTACACGCAGACGCCGCCTTCGCAGGACAAGTGGCGGCGCAATGCGGCTCTGATCGAGCCACAGCTCGGGCGGCTCGCGCCGCTGGCCGCCGAACTGGCGGCGGAGACCGCCGCAGGGGCTCAGTCGCCGAAGCGGTAGCCGTGGCGCGAGATCACGAGCGCGTCGCGCTCGGCCACCAGCTCGCGCAATCCGTCGTCGTACAGATCCACGTACTCCGGGTGCACCGAGATGTTGCGCGGCGGCGCCTTCTCGATGTATTCGCGCATCGCCGAGCTGATCGGCTGGCCGACGGCGTCGAGCATGCGCACGAGGTCGCCGCGCAGGTGCTCCAGGCGCCCCAGGTGCAGCTGGCCCGGGCCGTCGTAGATGTAGCGGTACAGGAAGCTGTAGAAACCGAGGTGCGAGGCGCGGATGCGCCCCATCACCGGCGAGGGCATGTTCAGGCCGCGGCCGGTGTGGCTGGGCGGCAGAGCGGCCAGCAGCTCGTCGAGCTTGCCGCCCGCGAAGCCGAGGTCGAGCATGTTGCGCAGCGTGCCGCCGAAGCCGAGCGTGCCGCCCTCGCTCAGGATGCGGAACAGGTCGTTCGACTGGCGCCGCTGCGCCTGGAACGAATACCAGGAGACGTAGTAGCTCCACGGGTTGCGCACCAGGCCCAGCACCGGCAGGTGCGCGTACTGCGGCGGGATCATCGAGCGCGGCAGGTGGTAGCCGAGCTGGCGCGCACCGGGCACGAAGCGCATCAGGCACTCGTTGAAGAAGGTGCCGCCGGACTTGTGCAGGTGGAGGAAGACGAAGCGGTCGGTGCCGATCATTGCATGCCGGCGCCCGACAGGCGCCCGCCGCCGGCGAGCCGCTCCTTCACCCGCGGCTCGTCGATGCCGAGCCCGCGGTCGCCCTGCGCCATCAGCGCGAGCAGGGCGGGCGACGGGATGAAGTCGCAGATCATGTGGGTGCGCGGCTGGTCGGGGCTGGCATTCCAGACGCCGTGCACGGCGTTGTTGTTGAGCACCCAGACCTCGCCCACGCGCATGTGGTAGCTCAGGCCATCGCAGTACATCCACACCTGCTCGTGCGTGACGATCGGCACGTGCACGCGCAGCGCCTTGGAGAAATAGGGCGCCTTGTCGATGTGCGAGGCGACCACCGCGTGTGCCGGGAGCCTCGCCAGCAGGCAGCGCAGCGGCGAGGCGCCCAGGCGCGCCACGATCTCGCGCACGTAGGGCAGGTGCTCGAGCGCGGGGCGATCCTCGACGGGCTTGTCGCCCTCGGCAGGCGCGTAGCCGCGCAGGAAGATGGCGTCCGCGGCCTCGTGCACGCCGACGCGGCCGCCGCGCGAGCCCCACAGCGACGGCGGCAGGGCGTCGAACTCCGCGCGCAGGCGCGCACCGTCGACCGCGAGGGGCAGCCGCAGGCAGCCGCCGATCAGGCGGACCTTGTCGAGGACGGGCAGGCCGGGCAGGTCGAGCATGCGCGCTACTCTAGCCGATGCCCCGGAAGGGGTCACCCGCCGGACCATCCCGCCGTCAGGTTGTCGCCGGCGCGCATGGTAATGTGGATATCCAGCACGCCCGCACGGGCACGCGCACCGGGAACCGCCGATTGAACAACAACGCCGAGCCGCGGCTGGTCTTCTCGCCCGACACCGTGATCCGCACTCGCGGCGGCCGGCTGCTCGTGCACACGGCGTCGAGCGGCCTGCCCGCCTTCGAGACCGACCAGCCCATGCTGGTGGGCTGGCTGTGCCAGTTCGCCCGGCCCGTCACGGAAGCCGGGGCGCTCGCCACCCTGGACGCGGCCGACCACGCCGACGCGCGCGGCCTCATCCAGCACCTGCGGCGCGCGGGCGCCCTGGTCGCCGCCGACGCCGCACCCGCGGGCCCCGACGCCACGCAGCGCAGCCGGCAGCACCTGCGGCAGCTGGCACGCTCCGTGTACGAGACCGCCAGCGACGTGCTGGCGTTCGGCCCGTGGATCGAGCAGCACCTGTCCGGCGGCGGCGGCCTGGGCCTGGAGCGCCGCCTCGGCTCGCTGCTGGCGGCGGTCGACGGCCTGCGCGCCGAGCTGCAGTCAGCGCGCGAGTTGCACCTGCGCGAACAGCTCGCGCAGCTCGGCGCGGGCGCCGGCGCGCGCGACCTCCGGCTGCACGTCGGCTGCGGCCCGCAGCTGATCGAGGGCTGGATCAACATCGACGTGCACCCCGCGCCGCTGTCCCTGAACGTGCTGCGCGGCCTGCCCTTCGCCGCCGGCTCGGTGCGGCGCGTGTTCGTCTCGCACCTGCTCGAGCACCTGTTCTATCCCGTCGACGTGCAGGCCTTCCTGGCGGAGCTGCGACGCGTGCTGCAGCCGGGCGGGCGCGTGCGCTTCGTGGTGCCCGACGTCGCCCAGTGCATCGAGGCCTACGTGAACCGCGACGCCGCCTTCTTCGCCAGCCGCCGCGAGTACTGGCCCTGGTGGCCCAAGGACCCGACGCGCCTCGAGGACTTCCTCGCCTACGCCGGCGCGGGCCCGGAGCCCGCGTACCTGTTCGAGGCGCACAAGTACGGCTACGACTTCGAGACGCTGCACAAGGTGCTGGCCGGCGCCGGCTTCGCGCAGGTGACGCAGTCCGCGTTCATGGCGAGCGACGACCCGGAGCTGCGCGTCGACGAGGCGAGCGCGGTCGCGCGCGCGACCTATGGCGGGCGCCACTACTCGCTGTTCGTCGAGGCTGTCGCGCCCGGCTAGCGTCGGGCGCCGGCGCGCGGGCCGTAGGCCACGATCGCCGTGGCGTAGGGCGCGAGCCGCAGCGACGTCTCAGCCGCGCCGGCCTCGACCGGCGCGCTGGCGAGCACGGTGCGCCCCAGTCGCGGCGCCCCGCCCTGCCAGCCCGATACGCGCGCCTCCTGCGCCTGCGCGCTCATGTTGAACAGTACCAGTGCGCCGCGCCCGTCGGGCAGGGTGCGCGCGAAGCAGAACACCTGCGCGTTGCCCGACTCCAGCGGCAGGTAGGCGCCCTCGCGGAACACCGGGTCATCCCGCCGCAACGCGAGCAGCTGCCTGTACCAGTGGTAGACGGAACCGGGATCGCGCCGCTCGTCCTCGACGTTGTGCGTGGCGCGCTGCGCCTGCGCGGGCAGCCACGGCTCGCCCGCGCCGAAGCCCGCGTTCGCGCCGGCGCTCCACTGCATCGGCGTGCGCTCCGGGTCGCGCCCGTCGGCGACCGGGCGCTTCGGACCCAGCGGCAGGCCGGCCAGCGCCGACGCCGGCGCGTCGGCCATGCCGATCTCCTCGCCGTAGTAGAGCAGCGCCGTCGCGCGCGGCGTGAGCGTGAGCGCAGCGGTCATCTTCGCGATCAGCTCGTCGTGCACGCCGTCGCCGAAGCTCGTGTACTGGCGGTGGTGGTCGTGGCTGCTGAAGAACAGGACCGGCGGCTTGCCGCCGAGCTTCGTCCCGGCATCGTCGAACTGCTTCTTGATGGCCGCGGTGTCGAGCGTCGTCATGTTGCCGATGAGGAAGTCCATCGGCAGGTTGATCTCGTCGTTGTGCGCGCCATAGACGCCGTCGAGGTCCTCGATGGTCGCGGTCGAGGATTCGCCCAGCAGGATGCGCTCGCCCGGGTAGCCATCGACGATCGCGCGCATGCCGCGCAGCACGCCGTGCCCTTCGGCACGGCCGGCGTTGTAGGGCTTGAGCCAGACCGGCGCGCCGGCCTTCGGATCCGGGTCGTCGGGCCAGGTCGCGTCCTCGAACAGGTAGGGCGTGGCATCGAGCCGGAAGCCGCTGGCCCCGTGGTCGAGCCAGAAGCGCACCACGCCGTACATGGCCTCGCGCAGCTGCGGGTTCGCCCAGTTCAGGTCGGGCTGCTGCGGCAGGAAGATGTGGTAGTACCACTGCGCGGTCTTCGCGTCCCAGCTCCAGGCGGGCCCGGGGAAGATCGACAGCCAGTTGGTGGGCGGCTCGCCCTGCGGCTTGGCGGCAGTCGCCGTGCCGGGCTTCGGGTCACGCCACACGTACCAGTCCCGCTTGGGGTTGTCGCGCGAGGAGCGCGACTCGATGAACCACGGGTTCTGGTCGGAGGAGTGGTTCACCACGAGGTCGACCAGGATGCGGATGCCCTGCCGGTCAGCCTCGCGCACGAGGGCCTGCCAGTCGGCCATCGTGCCGTACTCGGGTGCGATGCCCGTGTAGTCGGAGACGTCGTAGCCGAAGTCGGCGTTGGGCGACGGATAGAACGGCGTCAGCCAGATGGCATCGACGCCCAGCTCGTGCAGGTAACCGAGGCGCTGCGTGACGCCCTTGAGGTCGCCGATGCCATCGCCATTGCTGTCCTGGAAGCTGCGCACGTAGATCTCGTAGATGGCGGCGTGCGTCCACCATGGCGCGCGTGCGGTTGCGGACGACGGTGCCTGCGCCGGCGCGGGCGCGCTGGCGCGCGCCGCCCCGCAGAGGCACAGCAGCGCGGTGAACGCGCCGAGCGCGGCGCGACGGGATGGGCGGATTGGCATGGCTTACCCTCGGGATCTCTCGGGGCGGTAACCCGCACCGTACCGGCAATGCGCGCAGGCCGCCAGCCGCGGCCGCGGCCGCGGCCGGCCGGGTCACTGCCCGCGCGCGCGCCCCTGCCCTGCCGCCCGCGATGCCGTCGGCGGCGCCGACTCGCAGTTGCTGCAGCCGCCGCCGGTCGCGGGCACCGGCAGGCCCGCGGCCGCGGCTGCGCGCGCCTGGCGCGCACGCCAGCGCCGGCGCAGCCAGAGCGACCAGGTGGCGTAGCCTGCGGCGGCCAGCACGAGCGCGAAGGCGACGATCTCCTGCAGCCGGGCCTGCAGCAGGGCCTGTGGCATGGCGCTCATGCCTGGCCCGCGAGCGCGGTGGCCACGTGGAAGGTGGCGAACGCCGCCAGCCACGCCATCGCGAACAGGTAGCCGGTCATGATCAGCGGGTAGCGCCAGCCGTTGGTCTCGCGCCGCACGGTGGCGATGGTCGACAGGCACTGCGGCGCGAACACGTACCACGCCAGCAGCGAGAGCGCCGTCGGCAGGCTCCAGCCCGCGGCGATCATCGGCCGCAGCGCCTCGCCCACCTGCTCGCCGGTGCCGCCGAGCGCGTACACCGTGCCGAGCGCGCCCACGGCCACCTCGCGCGCGGCCAGGCCCGGGATCAGCGCGACGCAGATCTGCCAGTTGAAGCCGATCGGCGCGAACAGTGGCTGGATCGCGTGGCCGATGATGCCGGCGAAGCTGTACTCGATCGCAGGCCCCGTGGCGCCCGCGGGCGGGTGCGGATAGCTCGCCAGGAACCACAGCACGATCATCAGCGCGAGGATGATGCTGCCCACGCGGCCGATGAACGTGAGCGCGCGCTCGTACAGGCCCTGCACGAGGTTGCGCGCGTTCGGCCAGTGGTATTCGGGCAGCTCGAGCAGCAGCGGGTGGTAGCTCGAGCGCAGCGTCACGCGCTTCATCACGAGCGCGACCAGCACGGCGCCCAGCACGCCGGCCACGTACAGCGCGAACAGCACCAGGCCGCGCAGGTTGAAGCCGTACCAGGCGTGGTCGGGGATGAACGCGCCGATGACGAGCGCATACACGGGCAGGCGCGCGGAGCAGGTCATCAGCGGCGCGAGCAGGATGGTGGCGAAGCGGTCGCGCAGGTTGGGGATCGTGCGCGTCGCCATGATGCCCGGGATCGCGCAGGCGTAGCTCGACAGCAGCGGGATGAACGAGCGGCCCGAGAGGCCGATGCCGCCCATGAGCCGGTCGAGCAGGAACGCCGCGCGCGGCAGGTAGCCGCTGTCCTCGAGCAGCAGGATGAAGAAGAACAGGATCAGGATCTGCGGCAGGAATACCAGCACGCTGCCGGCGCCCTTGATGACGCCATCCACCAGCAGGCTCTGCAGCGGCCCGCTGGCCATGTGCGCGGCCACGAAGCCGCCGAGCGAATCCATCGCGGCGGTGATCAGGTCCATGGGCCACTTGGCCCAGCTGAACACGGCCTGGAACACCGCGAACAGCAGCACCGCCAGCAGGATGGGGCCGCCGATCGGGTTCATGACCACGGCGTCGAGGCGCGCGAGCGAGCGGGCGCGCAGCGGCTCGACGTAGTCGGCCGCGCGCAGGATGCGCCGCACCTCGCGCTGCGTGGCCTCGATCTCGGCGGAGGTCTGCGCCGGCGCAGGGGCCAGCACGCGCTCGGCATGCGCGCCGCGGCGCTCGGCCAGCCCCGCCGACAGCTCGCCCTGCCCCGGCCGCGGCCGCGCGCGCCGCTCGACGGGATCCTCGGCGTGGCTGCGCAGCGCGGCGGCGCGCTCTGCCTCGACGGAGGTGGCGAGCGTCTCCACGCCCGACACCAGCTCGCGCGCGCCGTGCACGTCGACCGCCACCGTCTCGATGACCGGCACGCCGAGCTCGGATTCGAGCCGCGTGCGGTTGAGCAGGTAGCCGCGCCTGCGGGCGAGGTCGCTCATGTTGAGCGCCACGAGCAGCGGGCGGCGCATGCGCTTCAGCTCGAGCACGAGCCGCAGCGACAGGCGCAGGTTCGTGGCGTCGACCACGCACACGATCAGGTCGGGCACGGCCTCGCCGCGCAGCTTGCCGGCCACCACGTCGCGCGTGATCGCCTCGTCGAGCGTCGCCGGCACGAGGCTGTACGTGCCGGGCAGGTCGATCAGCTGGAACAGGCGGCGGCGGTCGGCGCCGAAGAACGCGCCTTCCTTGCGCTCGACGGTCACGCCCGGGTAGTTCGCCACCTTCTGGCGGCTGCCGGTGAGCCGGTTGAACAGCGCCGTCTTGCCGCAGTTGGGCACGCCGACCAGCGCGACGCGCATCGTGGCCAGCGGCGGCACCTGGCTGGTCATGCCGCGTCCACCAGCACGAGCACCGCGCCCGCTTCGCGGCGGCGCAGCGCGAACACGGTCGAACCCACGCGCACGGCCATCGGGTCGCCGCCGGGCCACACCGTCTCGATCACCTGCACGCGCTCGCCCGCCACGAAGCCGAGTTCCACCAGGCGTCTGCCGATGGTCGCGCCCGTGTCATCGCCCACCACGCCCTCGTCGGCCTCGAGCACCTGGCACACGAAGCCGCGCGCTCCCTTGGCCAGGGTGGACAGGGGAACGGGAAGCGAGCTCAGGCTGTCGGATGAACCACGCACCGGAAAAAGGCCCTGCAGGTGTTAATGTTAATGAGAATGACTCTCATCTGAAGCATAACCCATTGGGCTGGCAGCCGCTAGCCGCAGAAACCGACACCCGTCAGATTCCGGCCGCCCCGGGGGCGGGCAAAATGCGACGTATAGACCCATTTGGAGACTTCCATGCCTAGAGCCAGCCGTGCCCTCCTCCCTGCCCTGATTGCCGGCGCAGGCCTCCTGGCGGGCCTGGGGCACGCGCCCGCCGCGCTGGCCGACCCCCCGCCCTGGGCCGGGCACGACCGGGACGACGGGGATGAACGCCGGGACGATCGCCGCGATGACCGCTGGGACGACCACCGGGACGGGCGCCGCGACGACCGCCGCGGCAGCCCTCGCTACCGGGACGACCGCCCGGATCGCGAATGGCGCGAGCGGCACCGGCGCGACGGCGACCGTTATGACCGGGACGACCGCCCGCATGACTACGGCCGGCACGTCGGCGACTACTACCGCGGCTACGGCGGCGACGACTGGCACGACGACTACGGCATCGTCCGATCCGGCCGCTGCAACACCGACGCCGTGCTGGGCGTGGTGGGCGCGGTCACCGGCGGCATCATCGGCCACCAGGTGGGCGATCCGCGCGACCGCGGCATCGCCACCGTGCTCGGCGCGATCACCGGCGGCATCATCGGCACGGCGGTCGGCTCGTCGATCGACGACGGCGATCGCGCCTGCATGGGCCACGCGCTCGAGCTCGCGCCGATCGGCCGCCCGGTCATCTGGATGAACCCGCACACGCGCGTCAACTGGCGGATGATCCCGGTGCGCGACGTGTCGCCCACCTGCCGCGAGTTCGACCTGTACCGCGAGGGGCGGCACGCGGGCCACGAGCGCGTGGTCGCCTGCCGCCACGGGCGCGGCGACTGGGCGTTCGACCGGGACTAGCTGGCGCCCGGCAGGCGTCCTTGTTCGACCAGGTGGCGCGCCGCCTGGTCGAATGCAGTCCAGCTGATGCGTGCGAGCGAGCCGCCGATACTGATACGTCGGACGCCCAGTCGGGCCAGCTCGTCGACCGGGAGGGCGGTTGTCGACAGCAACACGTTCACGGGCCTGTCGACGGACTGGACCAGCTCCTCGATCGCGGCCCGATCCCGGACGGCCGGCGCATACAGGCAGTCGGCGCCTGCGCGGCTGTAGGCCCTGAGCCGCGCGATGGTCTGTTGAAGGTCGGGCTGGCCCCGCAGGAAGCATTCGCATCGCGCCGTGAGCACGACGTCCTGGCCGGAGTCGTCGACGGCCCTGCGCGCGGCGCAGATCCGTTCGGTCGCGACCTCGATCGGGAGCAACGCACCGCGGTGGTAGTCCTCGATGGACAGCCCGGCGACTCCCGTCTCGATGCATCGGGAGACGTTCGCGGCGACGCCCCGCGGGTCGTCCGCAAAGCCGGCCTCGAAGTCCGCGTTGACGGGCAATGTCGTCGCTGCCACGAGCCCGCGCAGGTGTTGCAGCACTTCGTCGACGTTCATGCCACCGTCGTCCTTGCCGAGCGCCCATGCCGCTCCGGCACTGGTCGACGCCAGCGCGCGAAAGCCCAGTTTCTCAAGCCGAATGGCGCTGCCGGCATCCCAGGGATTGGGCATCACGAAGGTGCCGGACTGGTGGAGGGCGCGGAACGCAGCCCGCCGCACGCGCAAGGCGCTCATTGCCCGGTCCTCGCCTCGGCGGGAGGAGGCGTGAAACCCGGGAGACCGGCAATGCGGTTCCAGGCATTGATGGTGGCGATCGTGACGGTCAGCTGCAGCTTGAGCCGGGCAAAGTCATCGAAGTCCATCGCCAGCGCGCGAGCCATGCGTTCCTCCGGGAGCCCCAGTGGGTCCGCGCCCGTGACGAAGGGCGCTACAGGCAGATCGTAGGGCAAACCCTGATCTGCCGCCGGCTCGAGAACGGAAACGCCCTCGGAAGCCGGCGGAGCGCCGGGAGCCTGCTCACGCCACGATCGTCGCGGTGGAGTGGGCAAACAGCGCAATCTGCATCAGCAGGACCGCGACTGCGGCGAATACGGCAACGATGCGGTTCGGGTTCATCTGCGTGCTCATGATCGGTCTCCTGTCCAGTGGGTGAATGCCAGGCTGTTGGTGACTCAACCCGCGACGGGAGGATTGGTTGCAGGAATCTGGAAGCCCTGCGCGACGAGCCGTTGGCCCTCATGTCACCAGCATTGCGCACCACATCGACGCAAGGACGATCCAGCTGCCCATGTAGGCTCGCACGCGCCAACGGATCCGGTTCGCGGTCAGGTGCACCCATGCATGGCCGACACGCAACAGGACGTAGCCCCACGCCAGCACACGCAGCAGTTCGGTGTCGTGGCGGGTGACCATGGCGGCGAGGCACACCGCGTAGAAGAGGACCGGGGCCTCGAACAGGTTGGTGAACTGCCTGGCCAGTTGGGCAGAGCGGACCGGCTCGACACCGCCCTGGTAGACGCGGAAGTAGTCGATGCCTATCTCGCCTTCGCGGACGGAGCGCACCCGTTCCCCGAACAGGCGGACGAGCACGAACGCTGTCAGCAGGAACATCGCGAACATCGGATGGATCATGGCTTCTCACTCGTGGGTGGGAACACGTCTCTTGGGCGGCACGGTCGCGGCCAGCAGCTCGATCTCCAGGCACGCGCCAAAGGGTATCTGGCTGGCGCCGAAGACGCTGCGTGCGTGCCGGCCGCGCTCCCCGAGGACCTCCTTCAGGAATTCGGAGGCGCCATTGGCGACGGCATGGACGTCGGTGAACTGCGGCGCACAATTCACCATGACGCCCAGGCGCACGAGGCGGGTGACTCGCCCGAGATCGCCCAGGGCTGACTTCAAAACCGCGAGCAGTTCCACGGCCACGCCCCGTGCCGCGTCCCTGCCCTGCTCGAGAGTGATCTCGTCGCCGAGCTTTCCGATGAGCAGGGCACCGGCGTGCTTGGCGAGCCGGCCCGAGAGGTGGATGTGGTCGCCGATGGCCACCCAGGGCTCGAAGGCGGGGAGATAGCCTTCCACTACCGGGGGCATGGCCGAAGGAAGGACTATTCCCAGTGAGCGCAGCCGCTGTTCAACGTCGTCCATGCAGGGCCTCCAGGAAGCCATCGATGTCGGCCTCGGTGGTGCACAGGTAAGGCGACACGCGCAACCGCCCCTCGCGCAGCGAGACCACGTAGCGGGAGTCCTTCAAACGGGCGTGGAGCGCGGCCGTCGCCTGCGGAGTCCCGGCATCAAGGCACCCGAACGGGCCGCGCCGCGAGCGATCACGGGGGCTTGCCACGCCGAACGGTGGCCGCAGCGGCTCGAAGAGCCGTTCGACGAGCGATTGGGTGTGCGCCAGTACGTGTGCCGGGCCGACGCTCGCCACGTACTCGAGTGACTCGTGCCACAGCGCGATGTTCAGGTTCAACGACGTCTGCGAGCCCGGGGCGTCATGACGGGACATGGCCGCGGTGAGTCCGGGTTGCGCATACCTGAGCTGCGCGAAGTGCTGGACGCCCTGCATGGCCCAGTTCCCGGGCACGGGCAGGAGTCGATGCCGGCTCTCCGGTCGTGCCCACAGGAACCCTGTTCCCATGGGACCGAGCAGGTACTTGTATCCGGCACACACCAGGAAGTCAGCGCCCAGGCGCCAGGCGTCGATGGGGAGGGCGCCTGCCGACTGGCTCACGTCGAGCGCGAGCAAAGCGCCACGTTCATGGCAGGCCTCTGCCAGCGTGCCGACCTCGAGGAGCGACCCATCGTCAAACCGCACGTGGCTGATGGAGACCAGTCGCGTGCGGTCCGTCAGTGCGTCGATCATGGCGGCGGCGTCCATGAACGGGCCGGAAGCGGTCACTTCGCGGAGCGTCAGTCCGAAGCGCGCGGCGATGGGTGTCCAGGTCGAGTAGTGACAGGGAAAGTCCCCAGCGGCCAGCAGGATCTCGTCACCAGTCTGCCACGGCAGGGACTGGCCCAGCAGGGCCAAGCCGGCGCCCGCGCCGGTCGTGAGAGCGATGTCGTCGGCCTTCGCGCCGATCAGTTCCGCGAGCTGCTGCCGCACCCGTTCGGTCATCGCGAAGAAGACGCCATCGCCAGCGCGATGGCGCGTGGCAAGGCCCGCCATGACGGAACGGGCGCCTTCCAGCACTGGTCCCGGCAGGGCCGAGAAGGCAGCGAAGTCGAGATACGTGACACCTGCCAGGTGATCCCAGTCGCCGGTCCGTGCAGCAGCCGGCGTCATGCACCTGCCTCGCTCACAGGGTGCCCTGATCGATCTGCTCGAGGTAGTGGAACTGCGGCGCCTTCACGCCTGCCTCCATCCTGATGGCGACCAGTTCGGGCGACTCGAAGAACCGGCGCGCGCGTTCCAGGGAGATCCACGCGGAGAAGTGGACGATGCGGTTGGCGTCGGACGCGTCGCGCAGCAGCTGGTAGCGGATCTCGCCGGCGGCCTTTCGCATCGCGGCCGCGCGATCGAAGACCGACTTCCAGTGCGGGTACGACTCCACCTCATGGACGATCAGGACATGGGGCACGGTGGACTCCCGCTCAACGCCCGGATTCCTCGAAGGGCCGGCCATCGGCGTGGGTGAAGTACCAGACGGCGCCCTCGCTCGTGGCCCGGAGGTCATGATCGGCATAGGTCGCCACGTCGCCCGCCGAGCGATCGCCCACCTCCAGGATGACCACGTCGGAGGCCGATTCGTTGCGCAAGCAGTGCGGTTGGCCGGTGCCGGCCCTGAAGCCGACGCACATGCCGGGCGCCAGCACCTGCGCCCATTCCGCGCACAGCAGCGTGGGCGTGCCGGCGATGACGTACACGAACTCGTCCTGGCGCAGGTGGGCGTGGCGGAGGGAGGATGCGGAGCCAGGGGCCAGCTGCGTCAGGTTGACGCCGAAGTTCTGCAGCCCGAATACGTCGCCCAGTGGACGCTTGGTGCGTCCCGCCAGGCGCATCCCGAACAGTTCCAGCACGGCCTTCGGGTAGTGCGCGGGCCTCGGCCGGGTCGCCGCTTCGATAGCCATGATCGGCCGGGGCTGTGCGTCGCTTTCGTTCTTCGTGTTCATGGAATCTTCGGGTCCCTGGATGTCAAGCGCCATGGTGGACGGGCCAGCCCCCCCGGGGCGAGTGTCTGATCAGGCATTTCTGATGCATAATCAGACAATGCATGATTTCACTGTCGTCGTTCTCGAAGGGGCCTATGCGAGCAGCGTCGCCGCCACCCGGGACCTGCTGGCCGCGGCGGAGGCACTGGCGCCGCGCTTCGGCGTGCCCGTGCCGCGCTGGCGGCTGGCGTCCCTGCGGGGCGGGTCCATCACGCTGCAAGGTGGCCTGTCCGTCCGCACGGTCGCACTGCGCACGGTCGAGCGGCGGGATCGCTCCGTGTGGATCCTCCCGGGACTGGGACTCACGACACCGGATGCCGTGGTCGAGCGGATGGCGCAGCCCGATGTGGCACGCCTGCTGCCGATGCTTGTTCGGCATGCGCGACGGAGCGGCGCGATCGCCGCGTCCTGTTCTGCGGTCTTCCTGCTGGGCGCCGCGGGCCTGCTGGCCAGGCGCCGCGCGACCACGACCTGGTGGCTCGCGCCCCTGCTGGAGCAGCGGGCGCCCGGCTGTCGCGTGGACGCGAACCCCATGGTCTGCGTGGACGGAGCCATCATCACGGCCGGCGCGGCCTTTGCGCAGGCGGACCTGATGCTCCACCTGCTGCGCAGCCGGTGTGGCCCGCGGCTGGCGACGCAGGTGGCACGCATGGCGGTGCTCGATGCCCGCCAGGCCCAGGCTCCGTACATCGTTCCCGAGTCCCTCGCCGGTGGCGACGAGCTCGTGGCCAGGATTACCGCAAAGGTGGAAGCCCGCCTGCCGAAGCCGCCCTCCGTGGCCGACCTGGCCCGTGAGTTCTGCATGTCGGAACGCACGCTGTCGCGGCATGTCCGGAGGGCCACCGGGAAGAGCACACTAGCGCTCGTGCAAAGCGTGCGCCTGCGGCGCGCTCGTGCCCTCCTCGAAGGGAGCCGAATGACCGTCGAGCGGGTGGCCACGGCCGTGGGCTACGAGGGGGCCACGGCCCTGCGCCGCCTGGTCCAGAAGATGAACGGCGTGAATCCCAGCCGCCTGCGCACGTCGGTCTGAAGGCCCAACGGAGATTCCATGGCACGCATCGCATTCCTGGGGCTCGGGCGGATGGGATCGGGCATGGCGCGTCGACTGATCGCGCACGGTCACGAGGTCTCGGGCTGGAACCGGACGCACGCCAAGGCGGAATGGCTGGCAGCCGCTGGTGGGCACCGCTGCGCGTCGCCGGCCGAGGCCTGCCGTGACGCCGCGGTCATCGTCTCGATGGTGTCGGACGACGAGGCGTCGCGCGCGACGTGGATGGGCAAGGAAGGCGCCTTCGCCGGGCAGCCCACGACCGGCGCCCTCGCGATCGAGTGCTCGACGCTCTCGCACGCGTGGATGCTGGAGTTCACGGCCGCGTGCCGGGCGCGGGGACTCCGGCCCATCGACGCACCGGTCACCGGGCTCCCCGATGCCGCAGCGAGCGGCACGCTGACCCTGCTGGTGGGCGCCGATCCGGGGCCTCTCGAGGCGGCGCGCCCGATCCTCGGGGCGATGTCCACGACGCTGCATCA
>WBZN01000337.1_pt2 | contig 25653 bp, 19 predicted proteins | sample 5204281 | NCBI WGS metagenome assembly WBZN01 (sample SAMN12344347, study PRJNA552823) | activated sludge metagenome | biome: Activated sludge suspended growth; feature: Nitrification reactor; material: Wastewater; isolation source: activated sludge from nitrification reactor of wastewater... | reverse complement strand
GGCGTTACCACGAATGGTATCATCCAGTTTGGTTTCAGCACTGGCAAACAACCCGATGCTTCCTACGACAGCTGCATCTTTAAGATTTCCAGTATTTTTCGGATCGGGATCGACCACGAGCAATCGGTTCGAGAATTTACTCGAAACGTAGGCATAGTAGCCGCCTCCTTGCTTGGCACCGTATTGCACGCCGTGACAACCTGGATCACAGCCCAGCATCGCAACGATTTCGTCGGTTTTGGTATCCAGTATCGTAATCGTACCCGTCAGGGTATTAGCCGTCACCATGTGCTTGCCATCCGGCGATACCGGTGTTTGAATCGGCAAAGCACCAACAGGGCCGGTAATGGTTCCTGCCACAGGATCATAATTCTGAATCAAATTGATGTTTTTGATCACCGAATGATCTTTCATATCGATTACGGTAATCGAACTGTCCAGCAGATTCGCGACATAGTATTTGCTTGCATCGGGCATCATGCCGGTAGCCAAAGGATGACTGAAGGGTAACACACCCGAAGGCAAAATGGCTTCGATACTATTAGTGTCGAAATTGTACTGCGTGGTATCGCTGGTAAAGACATTGGGAGTGACCATGAACTGTCCATCGTGACTCATCCAGTGTGCGTGCGGATTACCCCGTCCGATATCGATACGACGCAACACATTGGTGGCAAAGGGAGCCAGTTCCATTACGGAATCGGTACGCGTATCGCCATTGTTGGTGATGTGCAGTCTGTCGGTTCCATCCGCTAAGGTCATCACGTGCGCTGGTGCCTCACCTACCGAGACATTGCGTATCATCTTGCCTGTCGTGCGATTATAAACCGTCAGTTTTTTATCGAACCATTGGGTCACGTAGATCACACTTTGATCTTTGTCAGTCCACATATTGTGTGGATTGTTCATTTCGATGTTAGGCAATGCTACCTTGCGAGTTACTTCCCAAGTAGAGCCGTCCACAGCCGAAACTGTACCAGGTTTGGATTTTCCTGCGGTGGTTTCAAACTGGGTAGCAACCCAAATTTCTCCCACTGCATTAACCTGTGGTTTAGCCAATGGAGCCAAAGTCACATCATTACCGTAACGCGCATTGAGCACAGTTGGCAGATTCAGAACGAGATCTCCACCCAGATTTACATCGACATCGGGATAGGTAATATGCCAAGGCGTGTTGCTGGCATAGTTTTGCCAGTTAGAAGGATTGGTGGCAATGAAGAAGGTCCTCAACAAACGTGTTGCCAGATCGCTGGTGCTGGGCACGGTAATTCCATTGACTATGCTGAGTGAAGACCCAATGTCCAGTCCTTTGGTAGCAGGATCATCCACGATCACAGCGCCAAACATGTAGGGATGAACACTACAGGTAAACACGTACAAACCTGGCGTGGTCAGAGTCAAGCTATCTCCACCTTTTGTTGGCTCTGTATTAAACGGCATACCCGCAGCGCCAGTAGGAAAAATCAAACTGGTTCTGGTGTGAACCGTATTCGATGCACCATTGAAATTCACTTTGACACCAGGTGAAGCGATGGCAATCGAACGACTGCCTGCAACATCCACACCGGTATCAAACCAGCTTCCTGGATTGTCCGTCAGTTTGAATTTAACCTCATTATCACCTGCTGAAACACTGCTAGCGACAAGAGAAGCCAAAATTGCCGACGAACATAAAATCGATCGGGCAATCTTTTTAGACGCGGATACCTCAAACATAACCCCTCCTAACTGTAGATTTAAAAAACTTTCAATAGCGCAGGATCAAACAAACAATACACTTATATATCATTTTGTGTGAATTTTTCCCGCAAGAATAACTATACGCACCTCGTTGGTTATTGTCAATAAATTTGTGTAATATTTTCCCACAGTGTGCTAAACTGTTTTAAATTCATTGCTTTTTTGTTATGGTTAACTTTTAGATTCGATCATCATGCATGGTTCCTGTCCGATAAATTCAACAATCTCACCATTGTTGGTCAACGCACTGCGACGAGTGTTGCGCCCTTTAATCCGGTTAATGCTGGCAAAAGGCATCACCTACACTTATCTATCCGATTTGTTGAAAAATATTTTCATCGAAGTTGCAGATCGCGACTTCAGAATTGAAAACAAACCATTCACTGATAGTCACATGAGCCTGTTGACTGGTATTCACCGTAAGGACATCAAGCGACTACGTCACTGTGCAAATGACAATGTCGAGGCGGTTCCACAAACCGTCTCATTAGGCGCTCGCCTGATCAGTCTGTGGACCAGCGATACGCGATATCTGGATGAAAATAACCAACCCAAACCTTTGCCACGTTTCATCAAGGATGGAGGCGATATTTCATTCGAAGGACTTGTCGCCAGTGTCAGTTGCGATATTCGCTCACGTGTCGTGCTGGATGAATGGATGCGACTGGGTGTAGCTCATGTCGACAAAAAGAATCAGGTTTGTCTGAATACGGCCGCATTCATTCCCGCCCATGGCTTTGACGAAAAAGTCTACTATTTCAGCCACAATGTCCACGATCATGCCGCTGCCGCAACCAGCAATTTGTTGGGTGAGAGCCAACCTTTCCTGGAACGCAGTGTGCACTATAACGCTTTGAGCGCACAGTCCATCACAGTTCTGGTCGAAAAAGCGGAAGCAGCCGGTATGGAGTCGTTACTTGCCATCAACAAAGAAGCACTGGAACTGGAAAAAAGTGATGCATTGCATGATGACGAACCACGTCATCGCATGACGTTCGGCATCTATTTTTACCACGAACCGGTTGACCCCGACCATCCTGCGAATTCTGATCAGTAATCTCTTATGTCATCCACTATGTCACTATTGGTCCTTATCAATAAGCGTTCATTGATCAGACTGCCTTCCGGCTTATCGGGGTTGATTCTGTGCTTATTTTTGCTAATTCACTCTGTTTCCGCTCAAGGCAAGAATAGCTGCGATGGCGCAACTTTGATCAATCCGGCTGCAGTAGCAGCACGATCGGGGATAGGTGGTACAGGATCGGCGGTTTCACATTCTGGAATTGGCGGTACGGGCATACAACCACAAGGAATTGGAGGTACCGGTAGCTCAGCCTCAAGCCTGCCACAATCTGGAATTGGTGGCACGGGGGCAAAAATGGCCTCTGGTGGTGTCGGGGGTACTGGAATTGATGCTGGTGGCATTGGTGGCACAGGCTTCCAGGACAGTGGCATTGGTGGCACAGGTAGCACCGCCCAGCAAGGCGGCGGTATCGGAGGCACCGGCATTGTCGGAACCATAAGCGGATTCGCCAGTATCTGTGTCAATGGTGTGGAAATTCATTACGATCCCGATACACCGATTACCATCGATGGACGTCCCGCTTCGGCACGCGAACTAGCTGCCGGCCAAATCGTCATTGCACGTGCACTGGGTACCGGCGCTGAGCTGACCGCACGCAATATTGCCGTGGTTCATGCAGCCGTTGGGCCTATCAGTCATATCAATCCGGAAACACGGGAATTGCGCGTACTGGGTCAAACCATTCATGCGGGATCGCAAGCTCATGGCAACTTGTCCGGCCTCAAAGCGGGCGAGTGGGTGCAAATCAGTGGTCACAGACTACCTGATGGCAGTGTTGCAGCATCGCGCATAGAAGGTATGCCCGCACATGCCGAAGCCCACATTAGTGGTTACGTAACGCATGTTCATGCATCTAGTTTCGAGATCAATGGCACACGCATTCAGCTTGACCCCCATTCACAACCCAGCGGCCTTGCCAAGGGGATGGAAGTCATGGTTGCAGGTCAGTGGGACGGAGACCGCCTGCAGGCTCAACACATTCAAACGGAACCAACGCGCCATCAGTTCGGCAATGTCTCGCACGTCGTGATTGAAGGCTATGTACACGGCATCAGAGGCAAGGAACTCAATCTGAGCAACCGTACCGTCACCATTAGCGAATCACCGTCTTCGGCCAACAAGGATGAACTCAAACCGGGCCGCCTCGTACAGATGAGCGGACGTATCAGCGAAGACCAACGTGTGGTTGCAGACCGAATCGAAACCAAGCAGGAATTACCCATTCAGATTCAAGACCGAATCGATCGGGCACCGCTGGAAGGCAATAATCTGGACAGAAGAAATAATGCCGACTCTGAGCCGGAATTGAAATCCATCAGAAACGATGACAACCGGGGCCGCGACGATTCTCGAGATAATGATTCTTCCAGCGGCAAGGATGGGCGATCCGACCGGAATGACGCATCCGGAAGTGGGTCTCGTTCCGATGATAGTGACCGTTCAGGCCGTTCCGATAGTGATCATAAATTGGAACGCAGCGATTCCATCAAGCATGACAGAGATGGATCCGGCAGTGATCGTCCCGATTCCAAAGACCTTCAGCCTCTGGATAAATTGGATCGACCCGATGAGCGGCATACACCACGCGATAGCGTAGATTCCTCCCGGGATCACATCCAGGATAAACCGGACTTGCTGCCCGACAGGCGCGATCACAGTGGACACGATGCACGAGCCATTCTGCAAGATGCAATCGACTTGTCCGATAGAGTCCGCGATCATGGTGGACATCATGATCGGCATTTTGACCGCTAGCAATGTCATGCTACATTCATCGCCAAAAACAATAACTTTCATGCTTGGTTAAGCAACGCGTGAAGCTCGCCACTACATTTTGTAATCACCTTGAGTCCTAGTACAAAAAGAGCATAAAAATCATATTTTTACTGATTTACTTTCCGACCCGATGCAATTATATTAAGAGCCCACTTGTAAGAATTTCCCTTCGATCAATAAAGCTTTTTAAATGCCAAAACATTTGCCGCCAAATACTCAGTCACCGTTCATGACGCACAAATTTTTGCCCCAATTATCATTACTCAGAGCTGCTCGATTAACATGCCTCTGCTTTCTGATTAGCGCCCCTACCGTCGCGTCTTCTGCCGATGGTTTTAGTTTCAGCGCAGCCACCGACTTCACCTCGGGCAAGTACGGTGGCAGCTCATCCACAGATATTTGGTATGTCCCTTTTACTGCTCGTTATGACAAAGGTCGCGCTTCTTTTCGCCTCATCATCCCCTATCTGAATATAACGGGACCCGGAAACGTACTCGGTCCAGGTATCGGCGGCATTGATGGCCGCAGTTCAATCATTGGCGGTGTTGAAGGTGGAGGTTCCAGCGGAGGATCGGGAGCAAGCGGCGTTATCATTTGCGACGAACAAACACGGAACTGTCCAACCATCATAGCCGGCGGTGGAAACAACTCGGGATCAGGCGGAAACTCTGGATCGGGAGGCGGCAATAGCGGCTCGGGGGGATCCGGCAGTGGCGGTGGCGACGACAACGGTGGCAACAACGGAAGCGGCAGCGGTGGCGACGACAACGGCGGCAACAGCGGAAGCGGCGGTGGTGGCGACGACAACGGTGGCAACAGCGGAAGTGGCGGCGGTGGCGACGACAACGGCGGCAACAGCGGAAGTGGCGGCGGCGGGGGTGATGACAATGGCGGCAACAGCGGAAGCGGTGGCAGTGGCGGCGGAGGTAGCGACGACAATGGCGGAAGTAGTGGAAGCGGCGGAGGCAGTGGCAGCAACAGTGGTAGTGGCGGGGGTTCCGATGACAACCTTGCACACGCCAAGCAGAGCAAAGTTAGCGCGTTGGCACTGACGGGCGGCGTCCCGCTGGGCGGTGGTGGCGGATCGTTACCCAGATTCACGCAATCCGGACTCGGAGACATCATTGCTGCATTCAGTTACAACCTGTTCGATCACGCACCGACCGGTATCGCATTCGATGTCACGGCCCGTCTGAAGATACCAACCGCCAGCGCAAGCAAAAACCTGGGAAGCGGCGCAATCGATTATGCCGTTCAGGGCGATTTATACAAAACGATGTCCAAGTTCATCTTCAACGCCACTTTTGGTTATCGGATACTGGGTGACCCCTCCGGTGTCACCTTCCATAACGTACTGTATGGCGCAGCGGGTGCAGGATACCGTCTATCTGATACCGTGACCGTCGGTACCAGTTACAACATGGGACAATCACCAATACGTCTGCAAGACAGCAGGGACCTAACCGTCTATCTGTCGCAACGCGTCAGCAATCATTTCCGGCTCAATATTTTCGGCTTGAAAGGATTCTCTGAGCGTAGCCCCGATTGGGGTGGCGGAATCAATTTGCGCTACGTATTCTGATCTCGATCGACATGATGTTGCGATCGCTGCAGGAGAGTAGTTGGCTCGTAAACAGACACTGAAGCGCTACATTCCGAAGCCCCATAAAACACTCAAACTTGATTTCAATGCAGAATGCATGCATTTAAATGCATGCTTTTTATCGGACTTCTCAGCGAATAAGCAAAGACCCCCCTGCCTTGCGTTTTGCATACAGACAAATCAGGTCACACGCGATATGCGCCGCAGCAAGCGCCGTGATTTGACTCTGATCATAGGCTGGCGCGACTTCAACGATATCCATTCCGACGATATTCAGTTTGCTCAGTCCGCGTAAAATGGATAGCGCCTGCGCAGTGGATAATCCCCCGCACACGGGCGTACCCGTACCCGGTGCAAAAGCAGGGTCAAGACAATCAATATCAAAAGTCAGATACGCCGGATGTGACCCGACAATCCGTTCGATCTCGCCAATTGCAGCCGCGCTGTTGTGTTCGTGCACCCACTGCGCATCCAGAATGTTCACCCCCATGAAATCATCGTTCCAGGTACGGATGCCAATCTGCACTGAACGTTTGGGATCAATTAGTCCGTCATTGATTGCCTTGAAAAACATCGAACCATGATTCAACGACTCAGCATGATCATCTGGCCAGGTATCACAATGTGCATCAAAATGAATGAGAGAAAGTGGCTGCCCAAATTTTTCCGCATGCGCCTTCAGCAGAGGATAAGTAATGTAGTGATCGCCACCAAAAGTCAGCATGCGCGCACCTGATTGCAAAATATGCTGAGCATGTTGCACGATGGCTGCATGCACCGACATCGGATTATGTACATCCAGAAAGCAATCGCCAAAGTCGATGACCGACAAATTCTCGAATGGATCGAATCCCCAAGGATAGGGCTTCAGCGATGCCACTTCGGCCGATGCCTGCCGAATCGCTTGCGGACCCAGCCGGGCACCGGATCGATAAGTTACGGCCAGATCAAACGGGATACCGCTGATGACAAGCTCTGCACCATTCAGGTCTTTGGTGCTTTTTCTGCGCATGAACGACTGTACACTGGAGAATGTGGGTTCACGAGACAAGCCATAAGCACTCTCCCGCACCGTCACATCGTTAACTTTGATGGAACTATTACTCATTTATGTCTTTGTCCTTGATAAGCCTGAGTCGCATGAAACGTTTGCCGTTACTGCCCATTCTTTACCGCCTTATTTTGGCACAAACCCGGTCTGCAGTGATCGTACCCTCTTCAAATATTGACAGACCGGTGCAAGTTATCATTAAATAAGTTCGAATTCAGTTGTTTTAGGTACTCGCTATGTCACATTCAATCTATCGCAAGCGTGTTTTGGTCTTGCTCATTATCACCGGTTTGTTCAGTGGATGCGCCTCGATGGTTTCCGATACCTCTCGGCATTCGACAGATTCCCGAAAAAGCACACCAAAATCCGGTAAAGCCTATAACAAGCCCTACAAAGTCAAAGGAGTCACATATTACCCACTGCCATCAGCCAGCGGCTATCGGGAAGTCGGCACAGCTTCCTGGTACGGCTCGGAATCCGGCAATCGCACAGCCATGGGAACGCGTTTCGTACCACACGGACTGACAGCCGCGCATCGGACATTGCCTTTACCCACAAAAGTTCGCGTCACCAATCTACACAACGGGCGGCATGTCGATGTCATTGTCAATGATCGCGGTCCCTTCAAACATGATCGCATCATTGATCTCTCGAAGGGAGCGGCCAAGAAAATCGGCGTGCAGGGCTTGGCCAAGGTAAAAATCGAATATCTAGATGAAAAGATCAGCCAGAACGACTAGGTTTTGATGCGTTGCAAATCCAATCCATTTTTTAGCAAAGCATTCACCCCAAAACAATTTCGCCATTCCATCGACACTAACCAACACCCGACACCACTTTCTCTGGCATTTCTCTAATCGTCGGATGAGAATCCAGCGCCCAGACCTGTTCCCGCTCCACTCGCTCCAGAATTCGCCCCTGATCCGGACCCAGTCGCACCAGATGAAGACTTCGAAGAAAACGGCGAATTGCTGCTCCCCGAACTGGAGCCCGAATTCGGAGATGACTGTGGAGCAAACGGTGAATTACTAGCGCCGGATTTGGGAGGCTGTTTGGAAGCTGAACCGGAATTCGCTCCCCCTTTGTTGTCTCCAGGTTTGTAAATAAATTGCCAATCCTGATAGGTCACAGCCTCCTTAAATTTGGAGTATTGCTCTGGAAAGCGATCTTTTTTGATCGGCTTTCTTTGCGACAGGCTGTAGACGCCCACAATTCGCTTGCCCGTGCCTGAACTCATGCCTGCAGTGCTGGTACTGGGTGAATTATTTGTAGCTGTAGTGGCAGTGCTATTGTCACCCGCTACCGAATTGGTATTGACCGGAGAATTGGCATTGGCATTTGCTGATGTGCTGTTATTGGGTGTCAGAGTATTGCTCGATGCCGCAGTACCCGAACCACTTTGAGTACTCGAATTCAAATTTTTGTTTGCAGCCGTAGAAGAATTGTTGCTGCTGGAATTACTGGAACCCGAGCGCTGTGTACTGGATTGATTGGTGACCGGTGGCGCTTCTTCCACCACCCCCCACTCGGCTGTATTCGTTATGGGGTCCAGATAAATTTTCCGAATGTGGCGTTTGACATTTGGCAAGCGTTCATCTTTCAGCAAATCCTCCAAGGAAGTCGGAAATTGCTTGGTGCCTGTATTGTGGTAAGACATGATGGCCCTGCGAAATTCCTCTCCGATGAACATCAATTCAGCTTCTTTCTGGCGCTGGGATTTGGTTTGCCACATTTGCGCCGTGCCTGCCATGACAATGCCTGCCAATGCGACAGCAAACAACGCCCACAAATAGACAAATCCGCGTTCAGAAAACCTCATTGCGCTTAGCGAAAAAGAATGTACGAAAGTTTACAGGCTTACCATTCCTCATAAAAAGTACCATCAATGGCCCGTCCGTTATAGCCGCTGTGCACATCGTACACACCAGCTTCGGTTAGATTCTTGGGAGGTACTTCGATCCAAGTCTTGTCGCTGTCGGTGAAGGGATCCTTGGGAATACTGCGCATGTATCGTTTGTCGACGAGCTCGACCAAATCTATGGGGTACTTGCCAAAATCGGAATAAAACTGATCGATGGCGTTTCGCATGATTCCCAAATCCTGCCGCAACACGGCTTCCTTGGCTTTATCCAGAGAATTGAAGTAGCGAGGCGCAACAATACTGAGCAAGGTCGCTACAATGGCCATTACCACGAGTAATTCGATCAGGGTGAAACCCTGCTGCTTCATAGTCTTGCGTATAGCCATCACCACTCTCGATAAGGAATGCCGTTCAGACCAATTTCCTCCGAACGTGAGAACACATCAAAAACATCGTTACCTTCCTTGGGGCTGTCCCAAGGACTTTCATAACTGCGCTTTCCCCATGTATCGACTGCCGATGTGACCGGCATACCTGGAGAAATATCCATCTCAACGAACATGGGATCGCGTGGCAAGCGGCGCAAGAAATAGATCACTTTCTTGTCCGTGCTCTTGGCATCTGGAACACCGATAAATAGCTCTTCCAGTCTGGGAGGGTAACCCGATTCATCCGCTTTTTTGGTAATCTTGCCATCATCCACCGCTTGCTTGTAAGCATCAATCGCTGTCCGTATCTGCCTTAGTGCAGTGCGTAAATCCTCTTCTTTCTCCCGTTTGACCATCAACTCACGCAATGGCAATGCTGCAGTAGCCAGAATAGTCATGATTACCAGCACGACTATCAGTTCTATCAGCGTGAAACCACGATTCCTGTTGAAGCTCCGCAATGCGATACCTTCAGAACGTTACTTAAAGTTAATGGTTGTCGGCGGTGGCAACGTCACATCGACAGAATCCCCGTTTTCGATATCCTCACCACTCGCACTTTGTATGCTGACCTCGGTCGAACCCGCATTGGCTGCAATGACCTTGAATCGAAGCTGGGTTGCCATACCTGCCGTTTGATCCTTGCCCAATTTGATCGTGCGTGAACCCGATTTGTTTCCTCCATCGAGTAATTCCAGCACACTGGATTCGTAGCTAAGCTGCAAATCGGTGTTGACCGTGGGTTTTGCACCGACCAGACGCACATTGACCGAGAATTCCTTGTCCAACCCAACGTTGGTAGGTGCTTGCATGGTCACCGTAGGCGAAGTATTCGCGGCTGCCTTCTCGAAAGAATTGGGAAGACCTCGTTCTTCTCCTGGAGCGGATGGAGCAAACGCATTACCTCCACCACGAATACTGCCTCCCTGTCCAGCACCTGCCGGAGCAAGTCCGAGAGATTGTGCCGCAGTTTTCTTGATAGAAACAGGTAATTTACCTGCTTCGCTGGCTGTACCAAAATGGTGTTCTCTTTCGAAACTATCCGCTTTAGGAAGATTACGAATAATCCGTGGCGTAATTAGTAATACCACCTCACTTTTTTTTCTCTTAACATCTTGGCTTGATGTAAAGCGATCCAGACCAGGGATATTTATCAATCCTGCCAAACCCTTTACTCCCCGTGTTTCATCATTCTGTATCAGTCCGGCAATAACTTGTGTTTCACCATCTTTGAGCGTCAGCAATGTCTCGGCATTCCTGGTATTAACGATTGGAGCTGTTGCTTCGCCAGGACCTTTGGCGTCGCCCGTACTATTACTTACTTCTAGCGTCACTTTCAAAGTAACATCATCGTTCAAGCCGATACGTGGTTCGACATCCAATTTGATACCCAAATCAATAAAGGTTGGTGTAGAAGTCACAATTGAATTGATACCAGGCTGAACGTTAGCTGTAAAAAACGGCCGCTTTTCACCAATATGGATTTTGGCTTTCTCTTTATTGCTAACACGAACTCTGGGATTAGCCAATAGATCACCATTAGTAAGATTCTGAGCGAAATCAATTACAGCCTGGTTAGAAACAGAGAAACTCTTAAGACCAACACCATTGGCACCAATCTGATTCAAGTATGCCGCACCAGCTACTGGTGCCGCTCCGATAGCTGCCAAACCACTGTAAGTGACATTTTGCGGAAATTTTGGACCAAGCAAGAAAGTATTCTCACGTGCAATTTCGATAACTACCACATCCAACATTACTTCGGGTTCCGCCAGATCATTCAGCGAGACTAAACGTTCGGTCAGGCGGATGGCTTCCAACGTATCTCGCATGATGAACAGATTCAACTGCTCATTGACATAAATGTCCTTGGCTTTGACAATACCCCTAACCATCGCCACCATTTGCTTGACATCGGTATAGGCCACTTGAAAACTGCGCACCACCAATTCCTGATAATCCTTCTGCTTAGCCGGTGTATTCGGGTAGACCAGTATCGAATTACTATTTAGTACCTTAAAAGCCAGTTGGTTGGTAGTCAGGATCAGCTTGAGAATATCCTCAATCGTGTTATTGCGCACAAAAATCGAGAGTTTATTGTCTTGCCGGATATCCTTGTCAAAAACGAAATTAATTCCCGCTGTACGCGAAATCAGCTCGAAAACTGTCTTTAGATCGGTATCCTTGAATTCCATTGTGACGGTTTTCTTGAACGAGGATTCCAATGCCAGATCAGTTACTTCGGGACGAGACAAATGCGAATTGATCTCGGAAATCAGTTGACGCGCATAAGATTGTTGCGGATTTTCTTGTAACACTGCTCGTACGATGTTCTCAGCTTTGGTAATCTCTTTGCGAGCCAGCAGCTCCCTTGCGGATTGAATTGACGCAATATGACGCCGTTCAGTCTTAATAGCTTCAATACCATCTCTTGCGCGCTCATTGGTTGCATGCAGATTCAATACACGTTGATAACTTTTTTCAGCTTGATCCAGATTACCCGAAAAAACAGCGTTATCGCCTTCCAAAAGAATTCTAGCCATTACATCTTCACGCATCCGTATCTGGACTGCTCGAATTTCCTTGTTGTCTGGCTCTTCTCGTTGCGCTTGCTCAATCTTTTCCAAACCTTTCTCGAATTCACCGGCTGCGATCAACTTCTGCCCATCGTCAAAAGCAATATTGCGTGTACCGAACGTCTTATTGTTGATTGCACATCCCGCCAATATCGCCAGCAAAATACCAAAGACAAATATTCTCCAGCTTTTCATCGCATATTACCTGCTAATTTATTATTGATCGTAAGGGTCTGTTTGATATTCAACGGAAGGTAGGTCACTTTTATCTCATTATCGTTAATCGCGTCCAAACGGTATTGCTCATTGATTTTTCCACCAATTCTTGCAATGAAATTCTCTCCCGGTTGTGACAAGAATACCCAGGTATCGCTACCCGATATGGCTTTACCAGCATATTTGAACTGCAACGGTGGTGCCGTTGGTGCTGGAGGAGGGATGGCTGCCGCTCTCGCCAGTTCTGCCTCTTTTGCAGCCGCTTGTTCCTCTGCCGTGACCTTGGGTTTCTTGGGCGCCCAATTGGTGGACACAAATAATTCACCCGCAGTGGAATTAAATTTCCTTTGCCCCAGCTTGCTGACATCCAGATACTCAGCGTTGCCTTCCTGAGCCTTGCTTCTTTCCGGCGCCGACTTCGATGTTTGCACCGGTTCAACCGTGTTGATCACACTGTCTTCGCCTTCATCATCAACCAATGCCACTGCCAGCAGAGTGACAACCAACGCTCCGCCCAGTAACAATTTCCTTTTTTTCTCAGCAGAATCCATCATTTATTCAAATAAAGATTGATCTCAAGTCGCATTTCGAGTCGGTCGGAAGAAACACTCTCCCGTTTGATGGCAATGGCTGATATGGCCATCGCCGGAACGGCTTCCAGCGCATCGGCAATAAAGGCCCGGATTTCGGGATAGCGCCCTTTAACCGGCAAAATCATTTCATAACGTGCCAGACGAGCATCTTTCTCATTCACCAGGCGATATTCACTGCTGCTCAACTCTACTTTCTGTTTCTTGGCCAGCCGTACCAATTCCCGAATCCAGAACGGTGAGGAATCGATGCTCGGAAAGAAATCATAGAAAACCTGCAAGGCTTGATCGCTACTCATTTTTTTACCCGTATCGGCATCACCGGATGTTTGCTTTGCATTGGCTTGCACCTGCAATGTTTCAGCACGTTCCTTCAATTTCTGCAGAGCAGAATCCTGCGGCAGCACGGCCGAAAAGAAATAGATGACAGTGACTACCAGCAACCCCATACCGATTTTTCCCAGCGCTCCCAGTCGGTTGATATGCCAGCGCAGCAATGGCAGAAACTGGTTCCATTGTGCTTGTGCTATTTGTGTATTCAACTGTTTTAAATCCATACGGCTGTCAATAGAAAGACAATCGGACGATGCGGATTGTCTTGTTTAATCCTGTAATTGATCAAATGAACATTTTCAAAAACCGTTTCCCTCTCAAGAGCCTCTACAAAATCCAGTAACTCAGACATATTTCTTGCCTCGCCACTAATACGCAGCGTTCGACTGGATACATTAGGTTGCAGAGACAATAGTGCGATTTCATCCGTTGCCGCATGCTCAATGGAATCAAACAGGGCTTCCCAAGGCAAATTGATCTGATCGAGTACGGCATTGGCTTGTGCCACTTCCTTGCGAATTTCCTGACCAAATTCCCTGATTCGGGCAGTAGAACGGGTACGCGGCGCGTTTTTCTGTTGTTGCAGCTTCTCCAGTCGCTCGACACGGCTGCTCCAATGATTGACTTCCTCGGTGAGGTGGCGGTATTGCAGCAACACGGCCAGTGACACCAGCAATCCGATCAGCAGAATCGTGATATCGACCTGAGGAATCGACTGTTCCCGGTAAGGAAATTTGAGCTTCAGGCGAGACATTGATGATTCTCCGTATCCTGAACGATCGCAACCGGATAATGCGCAGGAACAGACAGCGGCTCATTCGACAACGACAAGAGCCGCCAGCCTGATTCTTGTGGTAACACCAGATTGGGGTACTCGGGGGCAAAAACATGCACGCTTTCCTGCGCTTCCTTTCTGCCCACCAGAACGACTTCCTGATCCAGGATGGCAACCAGCTCATCCGTTATACTGCCCACAATGCGCTGATTACGCACGCTCAACCATACGCCATGATCAATGATACCTGCACAAATCCTTCCGGATTCGATCACAACCAGATAAATCCGTTCCTGACTCAGGATTGAGTGCCAGTAATCGTAAACTGATGCCAAATACGGTTCGACGCTCCTGAGCTTGCAGCGAGTATGCAAGGCCAACTCTTCTAGTTTCGTCATCAGCGCCAGCGGTATGGCAGCACAGATAGCACCTGTTCGTGGATCCCATTCACTGACACTGAGCACCCAGGAATCGGCGCGGTCGGCATAAATCTCACGAACACGAAAGGTAGCGTAAGCTTTGACTTCTTCAGGCGTGGTTATTTCCTCCTGTGGAGGCAGGGTAACATAGCGAACAAATTGATTGGACAGGGTTACCTCCAGGCTACTTCCTGCATGGTGCAACAATTGCTGCTCCAGTTTTTGCAGGGCCGGCTGCCATGCTGGAATACCTGATTCCGGTGTACAGCATTCAGTGATGCGTGCATCCTGCACAGGTTTGAATCCCCTTCCAGTCCGAACCAGATCGATTCGATCGGAAGCCAGAAACACCTCGATCCGATCACTCCACGATGGTAACACGATTGGCTTCCTCCAAACTGGTTAATCCTTGCTTGACCATATCCAAGGCGGCTTCCCGCAAAAAGCGCGTACCATTCATCCGGGCTGCTTCCTTGATCCGGCGTATAGGCTCCTGCGCCACGATCAGTTCCCGGATCTCATCGTTCAGGATCAGAATCTCAGCAATGGCATTTCTGCCACGATATCCACTGCCCCGACATTGGCCACATCCCTTGCCACTGCGGAATCGATACTGATTGACCGAATCCATGGCTATGCCCGATTCCGCGATATATTTTTCATCCGGACGCTCATCGATGGCACAGTGCGGACACAGCAAACGCACCAGCCGCTGCGCAAGAATACCGTTGAGCGCAGAAACGAAACTATAGGGATCCACACCCATATGCGAGAAGCGGCCGATGACATCAAATACGTTATTGGCATGCACGGTGGTGAATACCAGATGCCCGGTCAATGCCGCCTGAATGGCGATTTGTGCCGTTTCCGCATCGCGTATCTCACCCACCATGATCTTGTCCGGATCGTGCCGCAGAATCGATCGTAGACCGCGCGCAAAAGTCAATCCTTTCTTTTCGTTGACAGGAATCTGTAGAACTCCTGGCAACTGGTACTCGATAGGATCCTCGATGGTAATGATCTTGTCATTGCCTTTGTTGACTTCGGATATCGCTGCATACAGCGACGTCGTTTTACCACTACCTGTCGGCCCGGTAACCAGCAACATGCCGTAAGGCTCGGAGCTTAGGCGACGAATGGTCGCTATGGATGCTGCACTGAATCCGAGTTGATTCAGTGTCAAGCCTTCGATCTGATCGGAGAGCGCTTGCCGATCTAGAATACGCAGAACCGCATCCTCACCAAATATACTGGGCATGATGGAAACCCGGAAATCAATTTCCCGCCCCTGGATTGAAATTTTGAAGCGGCCATCCTGCGGTACACGGCGTTCGGCAATATCCAGCTCCGACATCACCTTGATCCGGGAAATGATCTGCTCAGCCAGATCTGCGCCTTGTATGACGCCGATCGAAGTTAATACGCCATCGATCCGATATTTGATAGCCAGCGAACCCAGCGTCATTTCCAGATGAATGTCACTCGCCTGCGATTTATGTGCGTCGTAAAGCGTAGAATGCACCAAACGTACAACCTGACTGGTTCCTTCATTGATACTTTTGAGTGATAAATCCTCGATACCACTCTGAATCTTGTCCAACTCGGTGGAGGGCAGAACTTGATCCATGGCACGCATGCTCTTTTCCTGTTGCGCAAAAAAAGCGGCCAAATCGGCGGGATGCACCAGATGCCAGGTGACCGCGATCTCAAAACGTTCTTCTGCCCATGCCCGTAATTTGCTGGAAAAAGGATTGCTAACTGCCAGCAGGCATTCCTGTCCGCGGCGAAATAGCGCACATTCATGCATCATGGCTTCAGCGAAAGGCAATAAGTCAAACGCCGGAGTGAATGCATGAATATCCTTCATTTCCAATATCGGCATATGCAATAACTGCCCCAGCCGCTGTGTCAGCTGATCCGGTGTAAAACCACTACCCTCCAGCACCTGCATGACGGAAACGCCCTGCTCGAAGGCTCTTTTCCTGGCATCTGCCAGATAGCCAATATCAAATGGTTGTTTCTCGGTCGTTTCTGAATTGATGTCGATCAATTGATGCTTCCCGCCAGTTCAAAAATAGGCATGTACATAAGAATAATGATGCCGCCAATGATGATACCGATGAACGCCATCAACAAGGGTTCGATCAGCTTGGTCGTCCATTCCACCCAACGTGCTATTTCTTCATCATGGAAGTTGCCGATCCGTTCCATCATGTCACCCATGAGACCGGTTCTTTCCCCCACACGCAGCATGCGATTGCCCACAGCGGTAGTCAAACCTTCCTGCTCCATTGCACTGGAAATGGTCTTGCCTTCACGTATATGTTTGGCAGCAGCAGCTACTTTGGGTCGGAAATGCGATTGCAGCAAACCACTCACCATCTCCAGAGCCTGGGTGATTGGAATACCGCCGCGCAATAACATACCCAATGTCTTGTAAAAACGGGCCAACTGATAGACACGCATATGTTCACCAATGGCAGGAATGCGCCATAGCAACTGCGTTACCTTGCCCCGGAAAGACGGGCGCGTCACGGCATAAACCGTCAATCCCATCAACATCGCTGCAGCAATGGCCAGCTCCCAGCCACGCTCCTGCACAAATTGTCCCCATTTGATCAGCAGCATGGATAGCCATGGTAAGTCACTACCCATATCTTCATAGATAGCACTGAATTTGGGAACCACGAAAACCAGTAGAAAGATAGACACCAAAAACCCGACAGTCAGCAACAAAACTGGATATATCGACGCCCCCACCAGTTTCTTGCGTACAAATTCCATCTGTGTCTGGTAAGTGATGAAACGTGTCAGCGCTTCCGGCAAATCTCCGGTGCGTTCACTGGCACGAACCGTTGCAATGTACAAGGGTGGAAATGCTTGTGGATATTCGCTCAGGGCTTGTGAAAAGGTCACACCTTCGTAGAGACTGGCCAGAATGTTCTGGATGATTTTGCGATTTCCAGCATCCTGCTCTTTTTCCTGCAATGTTTCGATGCATTCGACCAGACTCAGTCCCGCGACTTGCAGCGACAACAATTCCTGGCTGAAATGCACCAGAGGAAAATGACTGCGTGATTTGAGGGAGAAGCCGGAAAAGCGCTTGCGCACGCTCAATACCATGCCACCTTGTTCGATGACCTGAAGTCGCGCCTCTTCCTCACTGTTAGCTTCCAACTCGAGATACACCGTACCTTGACCGGAAAGCACTGCCTTAACCTCAAAACGCATGATCAGTTTCTACCAGTTTTTAATATCGGCTGCCTCTCCTTCACCACCCGGTTGACCATCTTTTCCGAGAGAAAGTAAGTCGAATTCGGAACGCTCACCCGGATACTTGTATATGTAAGGACGCCCCCAAGGATCTGCAGGCGGCATTTTTGCAAGATAAGGTCCTTGCCATCGCGGTTCATTATTGGGTCGCGTCACCAGGGCAGCCAATCCCTGCTCAGTAGCAGGATATCCACCCACATCAAGTCGATACTGGTGCAATGCCTTTTCCAGAGCATCAATCTGCGCCTGTGCCATTTTCACTTCGGATTTCCCAACTTGCGAAAAATATTTTGGTCCCACGTAGGCGGCCAGCAATCCAATAATCACCATTACCACCAGCAACTCAAGTAAAGTAAACCCACGATTAACGTTTGCCTTTTGTTGCCTTCTCAATTGCATCATATTTATCCTTCTTTCCTTAGCTAAGAAATTGACTGAATATTTTACTGACGAGTTATTGTTTCGAATCATCAAAAAACACATGGTAAGTTGCTTATATTACAGGGTCAAGATTGCATCTATCCCGATGGCTGTATTTTATCAACTTATCGCCGCAAAATGGCCCACCAACGCGCAACATTCACCAGCGACATCAATGATGCTGACACATAGGTCCATGCTGCAGCACGCAAAATCTTGCGCGCATGCCACGCATCCCCGGGCAACAAGTGTCCGCCCTGCTTCAGTAATGGCATGGCGCGCCTGAAACTGGCATGCCACTCCATGGGCAATGTGACCAAATGTACCACCGCAGCCGTACCCATCGTCAACAAGCCACCCAAAAACATCAGCGCACCGGCACTGGGTGCCCGAGTAATCGCTGTCATGACGGGCGCAATCATCAAAATGGCAGCTCCCAGTTTTTCGGCGGGCGCTGCTATTTCCACCAACCGCGTGCGCATCTTTAACGGCCAATAACCATCTCTGTCCTGCAAGGCATGTCCAACTTCATGTGCTGCAACTGTAATTGCTGTCAGCGATTTGCCATGAAACTTGTCCGGACTCAATCGTACGACTTTGGCCAGTGGATCATAATGATCGCCTTGTTCGGTCACTTCAACCCTGACTGATTGCAAATTAGCATCGTCAAGCAAGGTCCGAGCCAGTTCCGCTCCAGTCCCAGGATAACGGTCATCAGGAAGACTATACCGGGTAAGCGTCTGCTTGACCCAGTATGCGGGCCCTAGAATGATGACCACGACAAAAATCACCAAAAGCAGATACAACATGAATTTTCGCTAACTAAGAAGATTAGGGAGTAGACGGAATCTTGCCCCCAGAAATGAGCATCCTTCATTCAACACGATACCATGCTCGCCACATTGAGATATGCAACACCGAAGATTGGTTCCATGAAATTGCGAACGTAACAGGTATCAGTGAATATCGCTGTGACTTTTCCCATATCCTGACACGAGGTAAAACACATTCCCTGTGCCCCAAAGCAATCATTGTTCGCTGCATTCAATTAAGGTATGCTGATTTTATCTCAAACCGGCCTCTTACCGATTGCTCAAGTAATTTCATTTCAGCCCGCTTTTAATTATTTGCTTAATCCTATTCAACAAGCTGCTCCATGATGCCCACGGGTCATTCCGCTTCATTTCTTCGCTACCTGTTTCAGATTCTGGGATTGGCCGCATTATATTTCACCTTTGGTTACATGAGCTTCCTGACCACAGTGACGCACTACATCGTTACGCCAGTTTTTTTTGTTGCAGAAGGCATTGCGTTGGCTGCCATCATTCTGCTAGGTGCAAGAGTCTGGCCAGGTATTTTCCTGGGACAACTAGCTCTCGCGCTGAGTACCGGGCTGGAACTCATACCCTCAACTGTCATTGCCAGCATCAACAGCCTTGAAGCGCTTATCGGCTTCACATTGTTCAAGTACTGGAAGATCAACCCTTTATTTCATAAAGTACGCGATCTGACACGCTTGTTCGTGATGATATTTTTTATACTCCAGCCTTTCAGCGCCACATTGGGAACGCTGACACTGATGTTTTTTGATGCCATCCGGGAATCCCAGCATTATCTACAGGCTTGGACATACTGGTGGTTCGGCAATTGTCTGGGACAATTTCTGATCACACCATTCATGCTGATCGCCTTTTCTTTGTCTGATCGACTCGAAACGATCAAGCAATCGGCACAAGCTTCGATCATTCCGATCATTCTGATTCTGCCCGCCACCTGGCTAATCTTTGACAACACCGTTTTCAGCACCACCACGCAGGCACTGGTCGTTTATGCTCCACTTCTGATCTGGATTGCTATCAGGAGCGGAACCATCATCGTTTCTTTCATCTGCAGCGGCATCACGTTCTTGTCACTGTACCAAACGTCGCATGGCGCGGGTCCGTTCGTCGTGGATGGCACGCCGAACATCTTCGACATGAATATCTTCGTCCTGGGTATCTCGCTAACCGCTCAGTTTGTCAGCGTATTATTCACCGAACGTAAACTGATCGAAGCGGAATTGCGAAACAATGAAACGCGATTATATGCCATCATCGAATCCTCATCGATTCCCAAAGCCATTAATGATGAGCAAGGACGGATCACCTATCTGAACAAGGCATTTACGCAAACCTTTGGTTACACGCTGGCTGACATTCCCACCCTGACCGAATGGTGGCCCAAAGCCTATCCTGACAAACAATATCGTCGCTGGATCAGAAATATCTGGAACAAGAATTTAAAAAAAGCCCTACACGACCGAACCGACTTTGAACCCATCGACCTCACCGTTCACTGCTTAAATGGATCCCGGCGCAATGTCATTGCCACCGCCACGACGTTGGATTCTCCAGGATTCCATCACCACCATCTGGTAACATTGGTCGACATCACGGTACGCAAGCACTTGGAAAATCAGCTTTTCCAAAGTCACAAGTTTCTCGAAGATCTGTCCAATAATATCCCGGGGTTCATTTATCAATTCCAGCTTTTCCCCGATGGCCGCAGCTGCATGCCTTTCGCCAGCAAAGGTATAACGGAAGTCATGGGCCTCGCGCCAGAAACACTTGTACTTGATGCCTCACCCTTACTGAATCTGACCCATCCCGATGACGCGGACAAACTCAATGCTTCCATCGCCGAATCAGCCTCATCTCTCAACGAGTGGCGCCATGAATTTCGCATCATTACCCCAAAAAAGGAAATCAAATGGATTCAGGGACAATCCAAACCAAACCGACAGCCTGATGACAGCATCATCTGGAATGGTCATGCAACCGACATCACTGAATCCAAAAATACCTCGCTAAAATTTGAAACCATGCTGGACTTGGCAAGCGACGGTATTCATATTCTGGATGAAAATGGCTTCGTCGTTCAGTTCAGTCGCTCTTTTGCCAACATGCTGGGTTACAGCTATGAAGAAACGGCACGTTTGAACGTACTCGACTGGGATGCCCTCATCCCACAAAAAGACCTGATCAATGTGGCACGCGAAATCATCAACACGCCCCGTGTTTTCGAAACACGCCACAAACGCAAGGACGGCAGCATCTTTGATGTAGAAATCAATGCCAGAGGCATTGAAATTTCCGGCAAAAAATTCATTTATGCTTCCTCACGCGATATTACCAATCGCAAACTTCATGAACAGGAAATCGAATATCAGCGCATGCGCCTTGCCAACATTATTGAAGGCACTCATATCGGAACCTGGGAGTGGAATGTCCAAAGTGGAACGGTCATATTTAACGAACGCTGGGCAGAAATGATCGGCTACAGCCTCGACGAGCTGACTCCCACTTCGATAGAAACCTGGATCCGTTTTGCGCACCCCGAAGATCTGAAACATTCCAATACACTGCTGAATGAACACTTCACCGGCAACATACCCTATTACGAATGTGAAGCCCGCATGCGCCATCGCGATGGACACTGGATCTGGGTACTGGATCGCGGCAAAGTTCTGAGTTGGACCAACGATGGCAAACCCCTGATGATGTTTGGCACTCATCAGGACATTACCGAACGCAAGGAACGTGAAGTCATGCTAATCGAAGCCCGGCAGCAGGCCGAAACCGCCAATACGGCCAAGACCCGTTTTCTAGCCATGATGTCACATGAAATTCGCACACCGATGAATGCTGTACTGGGTATGGCTTATCTCCTCAGCAAGACGACACTGGATTCGCGTCAGAGCACGTATTTACGGAACATTGAGGGCTCCTCCAATATCCTGCTTGGCGTCATCAATGACATTCTGGACTATTCCAAAATCGAAGCCAACAAAATCGAACTCGACAGCATTGCTTTTGACTTGAACAGCAACCTGGAAAATATCGCAGCGATCGCTGCCATTGCGGCCAAGGACAAGGCCATCGATGTGATGTTCCATGTCGAACCCAACGTACCGCGTTATTTGGTCGGCGATCCGGTCAGACTAAGTCAGATACTCGTCAATCTGATCAATAACGCCATCAAGTTCACCGATCAGGGCGAAGTTATCGTACGCTTCGAGATCGTCGAAACAGATGAACCTCTCGCTGTTCTTCTGGCATTTAGCGTTCGCGATAGCGGCATTGGCATGTCTGCGGATCAGATGAAAAATCTTTTTCAAGCATTTTCGCAGGCCGATAGCTCGATTACCCGACGCTTTGGCGGCACGGGCCTCGGATTATCCATTTCTCATCGTCTGGCACAGCACATGCAAGGCAACATTGAAGTACAAAGTGAATTAGGCAAGGGCAGTACCTTCCGCTGTGTAGTAAAATTGAATCAGGGTGAATCCAATCAGAAAACCTGGGTACAAATACCCGGTCCATTGCAGTTTCTGCATGTCATGATCGTCGACAGTCATGCCACCACTCGTCAGATCATGGTGGAAATAGTGCAGTCCCTTGGCTGGAAAGCCACCACCGTGGACAACGAACACCATGCCATCGATAAACTCAACGATGCAAATGCTGCAAGAACCGATCTGTTGGTGTTGATGACAAGAGCTCAGAGCGAGCAGGACCTAGAAATACTGCAATTTCTGGACTCGGCAATTCCAATTAACCTCAGTCCTAGAATTTTGCTGATCACCAACAACATGGATCCGATATTTGCCAAGCGCGTCAGCAACCGACAAGCCACCGCAATATTGATCAGACCGTTCACCCCCCTCAATTTACTGGATACGGTGTCCAGCCTGTATACCGAGCACGATGACGTAGACACTCATCCGGATCACCTACACGAATCCGCTAAAAAACAATTTGCCGGAACACGCATCCTGATTGCGGAAGATAACGAATTTAACCAATTGCTGATTTCCGAATTATTGAGTCACTGGGGCATCACTGTCAGTATGGTACAAAATGGCGCCGAATGTCTGGAACAACTCAAAACGAGCCAACAACCTTTCGACCTGATTCTCATGGATATCCAGATGCCGGTGATGAATGGTCTCGAAACCACGCAGCGCATTCGCCGGGAAATGAAAATGACCGGCATCCCGATTATTGCCCTGACCGCCAACGTCATGGAGCAGGATCAGAAAAAATTCCAGAAAGTGGGCATGGATTCCTTCCTGCCCAAACCCTTCGACCCGGAACAGATCTATCACATCTTGCAGCAGTTTATCAAAGGCCGGTAAGCAAGCCTTTTAGCCGAACTACTAAATTAAACATTAAAGAAGGTTATGATTCATTATCATTATTGCATCCCCCTTTGAATGAACTGGCACCCTGAACACGAATCGAACGTGCGACCTACCCCTTAGGAGTCGCCTTTAGTCTCAACAATCCAAACAGTAACTAATTAAATTATAACACTTTCAAGCATTATTATTTACTAAGATATATAAACATATACTACAACTGTACCGAAAATGTACTGACAAAAATTAGGGTGACAGATTAAAGAGAAGGGTAGCAGGGGGGACATACCCCTCCCTTATCTTAATTGCACTCGGTAAAAATAATTTCTCCAGAAAATGTTGAAGGTCGGGGATGTTGTAAAACTGTATATATAGTATAGCTAAGAAGCTAGACTCAAAGAAAAACTCTAGTATTTTGTGCTAATGTTTTAGCTTAATTACACGTTAATTTCCAAAATAACTGAACTTTAAAGCTTTGTGAAAATGAACAATCTTCTCTTTGTCTAATTATATTGACACAATTTAAATAACTAAAATAATCTCTCATTTTGTTTAGCACACTTCCCAGTTGACTCGAAATCTGGCAATTCATGACCCGGAGAATATTTCAATTCTTTATATAATCCCGTAAACCGATCAATAGTTAAGGTGGTTCGCATGTGTGATTCTCTGTCATTTACAAATTCAAAGTATATTGCACTATCTTTTACTAAAATTTTACCAACCCAACCCATTTGATTTGGTTCATTTGGTATGTCGTTTATAAAAAAATCGGTTCCGTTACTATTAAATGATAGTTTATTGTCAATATACTTAAAAACCAATAATGGTCTTTTAGAACTAGTATTGCGTTCATTTAACCACTCCCGAACTGTCGGATTCAACGCCTCTGTTATTCTTACAAATTCAAGATTAATTTCTACACAAACCAAAACAAGATTAGTTGATAGTTGATGGGTCGATTGCGCCCAACCACTACTAGTTAATAAAATCAAAATGAATGTCATTAAAGTTTTACTTTTTATTCCCCCACTACTTCTATGACACACAATTTTTTTATTCATACACAAACAGACTCCACAGTAGAAGAGAATTAATAAAGACTACAAAACTGTAATGGTTCCTCATAATCTCTGTATAAAGCTTAGGTAAAAAAAGATTTTAAAAACAAATACAGATGCTTTATTTAATTTTTTCCTCTAATACAAAAAAACTTTAACAACTTATAACCCGTCACGGTTACTTCTACCTGTTTTAAAGATAACCTCTTAGTAATGGAGGAGGACTGAAATCCTCCCGTTCTTAGAATATATAAGAAAGAGTAGTATAAATACGAACAAATGTTATTTAATTATTGGCTTAAAGTTTAACTTTTCTTGAAAGGTAGACTCCATGGTATTCCGAAGTTCTAACTCATATCTCTTTGCAACAATAAAACTATCGTGAACAGAAAGGCACACAATGCCTTTCTTTGTTAATCGATTAATAATATTCTCAGCCAACCAAGAATCTATATTCTGTAAATGTAATCCAAACCCTGGGTTAAAGAATGAATTGCTGATTGCTTCATGTTTCTTCTCTATTTTTAGTAGTAGGGATTGCGCATTCTTGATATGGAACTCACTTCTAATAGTATTGATAGCATGTTCTCTTGATTTGCAATTAAACAATACTAGAAATGCTTTCTTTACTTCTTTTCTATCACAATCTGGAATGGTGTAAGGATCATCGGAAACACTTAGGCCTGTTAATGAATATGCAATGGTTGCATGAAAAGCAGAATAGTCCAATTCGCACACTTCTTCTCCGTTGATGCGTAACTTTAATCTATCCTCTTTAGGCATATTCATCCAGAAAGCACTGTAGAAACGACCACCACCACTTTCACCATTAAAAATACGTTTTACAGTAATGTTAGTTGGATCATATTTATATCGAAGATCAATTCCATCTGTTCCTATATCAGTTTGTCTTAGTAAATTATTATATGCCTTGAGTCCATCCCGCATCTGGATAGTAAATCTATCATCAATATAATCAACAATCCTCCCCCCTTCATCTTTCTTAATGATAGTTTCTTCTTCAGGAGCTTCGGGATCACGCTCAATCTTTTTGATATCAAAGTTAAGTAAATCTAAAAGCTTCGAAGTAGCTTTTATCCTTGTTTGGCGGCTTTTACCATTTGAATTATGGTAATAACTTGAATCTTCTACATATCCTAGAGAAATAAGATCAATCAGAACACTTTTGACCAAATCGTATTTTAGAAATATTTTTCTATATCGAGTGCCTTTTGAGTAATCATTTCTATTTAAACTAATTCTTCGCC
>WBZN01000616.1_pt1 | contig 25672 bp, 19 predicted proteins | sample 5204281 | NCBI WGS metagenome assembly WBZN01 (sample SAMN12344347, study PRJNA552823) | activated sludge metagenome | biome: Activated sludge suspended growth; feature: Nitrification reactor; material: Wastewater; isolation source: activated sludge from nitrification reactor of wastewater... | reverse complement strand
AATCAAATACCATTTCTTCATCAATTCCAATCAATAATCGGTGTCGGACTGGTAAACCAGCATTGAATTCAACCAATCCCAGATTACATTCCGCCGTAACGCAATCTTGATTGATCTGCGCGCGCAGTAACTTTGCATCGAGATCCCAACGATTCCTGGCGAATAATGACCAGTTCTGATGCTGAATTTTCTTGCTCTCAAGTTTGGCAATTTTTTCCAGTATTCGCACCTGTTTTACATCCGGTTCATTGCATATTGCCGAACTGGTCAGTTGAAGGCATTGCAGGGAATGACCCTGATGCTGAAATTGGCCTTGAGCGGTGAAGCTGTAATGCACGTCGCCCGACAAGAAGATACAGCGCCGCAGCTCCATGCGCTGACATAATGTATCCAATAAATTGACCAGGCCGTCCCGGTTGGCGCCCCAGGATTCCATATCAAGCTGGTTGACTTCGAGGTTGGTGATAAAACCTTTTTTGTCCAGTAGTGTTTCGACAAATTGGATGGTTTTTTTCTCCTCGACCAATTTGGTTAGTCCAAGCGCCAGTTGCCAAGTCCATTCCAGGAATGGAATGCCAATGACAGGTGTGGCTGCGATGAGAATTGGAACGGTTTGTTCGCTGATGGTTTGTCCTGTCTTGAGTTTGGCCCATTCCACGCGTAGCCAGTCCAGCGCATAGCGGTCCATGAGCATGGCCGGATAAAATTTGTTTTCGTACTGGCGTTGTGTGCGGGAATCCAGAGCAATGACCGGGGGATCGGTGGGAATGGAAAAACCCCAGCCGCGGTATTTCCACAAATGCAGATCGAAGCGCTCAGCAATTTCGTCATCGACATGCAGTGTATTGAGTTGTTGTGTCAGAGTAAGTATCAGATCCTTGGAAAAGTTGTCAGGGTCGTTTCCCCAACCCTGAAACGCCCAGTAGGCAGCCAGGCCATTCGAGATAATGCGCCTGCCCAGTGGTGATGCACGTACGCTGTCATACCAGTTTTGTGTGATGTTCCAGTCGTCGGTGATATCGTGATCATCAAAAATCATGTATGTGGGGATATTGGCCAGCAGTCTGCGGATTCCGAGCAAGGTGGCGTGAAAAGTTGCCAGCGCATCATGTTGCTGGGTGAAGGCTTTCTGTGCTTTTTCCTGATCGGCGACACCGATATTGAGCAGTTCATCCCAGTTCCAGGCAGGTTCCCAGTTGTTACGATTGCCAAAAACATAGAGATACATCGCGGCGAACTCACCAAACGAGAACAAATGATTTTCCGATTGACCTGAGCTAAGCCCGGATGCAGATTCCTCGCTATTCTGCGAATCGTCTTTTCCCTTGAGAATGGTTTTGCGACCATGCAGCGGGATGGAGGCTGGATTTAGTCGCGGTTGAGACGGATCATCGACCATGGGCAACATCTCCTGTTTACCCGTGAGTAGTAGCGCCTGTTGTCGGAGTGTGGCCATCAGCGCAATGGGTACATCGTCGGCATAAATCTGATCGCCTGTCTGTAACAGTACGGCCGGCCTGTTTTCAAGGTCCAGGTGTGTTTTTTCCAGAAGTTGGTCGCCATAACTCAGGGCATCGGGGACGGGATCGGGTTTGTTCTTAACGAATCCGCCATGTGGTTTCCGGCAGCTGCCGTGCAGTAATTGTTTGAGTTGCCGGGGTATGAAGAAACTGGGGGAAGGTGATGAGTGATAAGTGACATCCCGCAGATCGATTCCCTCCTGACTGTTATCAGCGTTAACAGTATCCAGCCGGTAGTGCAGCAGGGTATCTTGGGGGTAATCCTCGACAGTTAGTGGATAAGCCTGCAACAGATAGATGTATAACGATTCTCCCAACTTTACTCTGTGTTGTTGTAGTTCATCGATTGAACTCCGTCCCAGATCATTGCCAGTCGAATCGCTGATAGTGAGTTGCAATGTGTGGGGCTGTGCAGTGGCTAGCCAAACACAAACCCGGTGAATCGTGGTGCGGCGTAAGATGGGACCCGCCAATAACTGCGTTGCCATAATCCATTCCCCTTAAAAATAATCAGTTTGATGCTGAGCAAGTTTTGCATCGTCCTGAGTGCATTATAGGGGCTAAATTTGAGTGTTTATGGATTTTTGCTGTGATTGCAATCGATCGATGCAACGCAGTTACTCGGATCAATTTGCTAGGCGGCCGTGTTTGACTGTGAGAGGCAGTGACTGTGAAGTTCAGTGAAAAATTTTGTTGAAATTATTGATAATTCTCGGCCAACCCTCGGTTGGAGCAAAATTTCAGGCAGCGGACTGATTGATTGCATCACTAAGGCGATTGGCCCAAGCGGTGGCTTCGAGTTCCATGGTAGTCAATTCGTCGAAGCTCAGAAAACCTAATTCGGCCAGTATTGCTGTGGTTTGTTCGAGTTCGCCTTTTTCGTGTGATTCGATCAGTTGTAATTGGCGTCCAAGGTAGCCGCGACGGGATAATAGCGCTTCACTCATATCCTTCTGGATACTCAGGGTTTCGACCAGCTTAGACATTTCAATGCCGAGCAGGGTGTCTAGTAATGACAATGTACCCACCATGAAAGCCCGATCGTGGTGATTCTTATCATGCGGACGGTCTGCCATGGCGATCAATTCAAGCAATTTGCCGCGCATAGCTGCCGTGATCATCAGAACATCGGAAGAGTCCCCGTTTCTTTGTTTTGCGGCATAAAGCAATATCTGGATCCAGCGCTGAAGTTGCTTGCGACCCAAGATCATGATGGCACGCTTGATGGAATTGATTTTATTGGGTAGTCCGCTGGCGGCGGCATTGACCATTCGGAGTAAGTTATAACTTAGGCCGGGCTGATATTTCAACTCATTCTCGATGTCCGATACCTCACTGTCCTTGACTACCAGCAGCAATAGTTTCAGCAAGGATAATTTCGATGGGTCGATGCGTTTTCCGGAAATAATTTCGGGTTTTGCAAAGTAAAAACCTTGCAACATATCGAAGTTGAGGGCGATGCACCGTTTGGCCATATCGAGGCTTTCGACTTTTTCTGCCAGCAGCAGAACCGGCCATCTTTTCAAATTTCTGACCAGACTCAACAATGTATTCTGACCCAGTGTGTTGACATTGATCTTGACTACGTTGACCAGTGGCAGAAGACGCTCGAGCTGACTATTTAGCTGTGTCACATTGGATAGCGCGATCTGGTATCCCTTTTTCTTTAATTCCATACAACGGTGGATGACGTCATCGTCGATGGTTACATTTTTTAGGATTTCCAGTACCACGTGTTTTTTGGGGAGCATGCAAATGGCGTCATTTTTTAAAAGATCGGCATCCACTTTGATGAAACCACGCCGCTTTCCGATCACATTTTCTATACCCAGCTGACCATAGGTATCAATAATGACATTTGAAGATGCGGCAGAATTACTCGAAATGACAACCTTGTTTTGCTGATTGGTTCGAAACAGCAATTCATAAGCTACCAGATTCTGTTTTTTGTCCAGAATCGGTAGTCTGCCCAGGTAAACTTCATTCATAGCATGCTCCAGCTACACGTATCCATTTTGTACGCAAGTCAATAACGTCTTGAATACGGGTAACTTGAGATGCAGGTTACTGATTCTGAAGCGAAGTGCGGGAGAGTGTCAGTGTGTAAAGTTAAACAGGAAGGGTGGAATTAAGAAGCGATGCCGAGGGCAGAGAAAATGTAGGCGGGTTTCAGGAGAGTCTGTAAAGAATCGATTGCCCCTTGAAAGTTGTCGGATACGGTATCAGTAGATCGTCGTATTTTAAGTCGAAACTACTTATGATCGGCGATCATGTGTGCACGCTCTCGTCGTAGGGTTTCACCCCGAAAGAATTTTGGTTCTCGCATATTCCAAGCGATCATCAAGGGTATTCCCAATAACAAGGTGACAACGCCGATGACGAAAACGGCACCCATTCCTGCGATAGAGCCACTTGATCCATAGCCAGGATCAGCCATGTTCCAGGCCTGGTAAATGCCTACAGCAATCAGGATGACAGCGGCAATGACGGGCAGAATGACCTGAGACAAGGCGGTGCGCCAGTGATTGAATGCCGTGCGATGGAAGTACAGGGCACACGACAGTGCTGCTACAATGTAGTAAGAACATACCGCGATACTGACGCTGTGAATCGAGTCTTTGACGATCGATTCACTGATGAGGCTCAGGGTGATGTAAATGGTCAAGGTCATGAGCCCGATGGTCCATGTGGCAAAAACTGGCGTTTGAGTCGACTTGCTGACCCGGGAAAAATGACGAGGGATGGCGCGGTAGGTTGCCATGGCCAGTGCTGCCCGGGCCGCAGGCATGATGGTGGACATCGTGGCCGAGAAAGCCGACACGATGATGATCAGCGCAGCAGCCAGCGCACCATGTGTGCCAATGGCATCGGTAGCCAGAACAGTAATGATGGAGTCAATGTTGTCCCCAAATGTCAGACTGGATGGGTTTGCTGAATCGATTCCGGCATAGGCGAGTGCGGCCGTAGAAAAAAGCACGTAGATGATGACAGTGATCATCATGGCAATAATACCGCTGCGACCAGCTTGCTCGGCACTGCCATCGGTTTCTTCCGACATGGCCAGTGCGGCATCGAATCCCCAGAAAATGAACAGTGCGACCAGAAAGCCGTTCAAGAAAGCATTGAATGAGGAAATGGCAAATGGGTTGAACCATTCCAGCGAAAAGGATTGCACGTTTTGCGTGGCAATTTCTCCATGCCAGATACGGAAACAGAGTATCATCGCCATGACAAGCAATCCGCCATATTGCATGATAGTCAGTATCAACGTGGTGCGCGATGATTCCTCTGCACCCAATGCAGTCAGATAGGTTGTACCCAGAATGAATAGCGTGGACACGCTAAAATGAAACCACAATGGCGTGTCTTCCATGCTGAATAGGATGGCGATGGCATTGACACAGATTTGGGTTGCGGCTACACCCGCGAGTATGCTGGCCAGTAATAATGCCCAGCCCCCAAACCAGCCAAATCTCGGTCCGATCGCCTTGCTGCCCCAAGTGAAAACCGTTCCGGAGTCGGGGGCGGCAGTAGTCAAGTGTTTGTAAGATAAAGCTACGAAAAACATCGGAACGACAGATAAAATGAATACGATTGGCAGTTGATAACCACTTTCGGCGGCACCAAAACCCAATGCGCCAGTCAATGAGTATGCCGGAGCCGTGGCTGCGAGACCAATGGTGACGGTAGCCGAGCGTGAGACCGAACCTTTTTTCAAACCTTTGGCCCTCAAGCCATGCATCGTGGTTTCTTCGTGCATATTTTCGTCGGTCATATTTCTGGCGTACTGAAATGATTGTTTTGTCGAGGCGGAAATTAACAAAGTTTGAAGTTGAAGTCAAAACAGGGCAACAAGGCTGCGAAAGACTGTTATAGGTGATGGGATGTGTGTTCGGTTATTGTCATCGGATCCGTTTAGGGTGGAGTGCGCCAGGGCACAAGCAACGCCCCTCGAGTTTATGCCTTTTCGTGCACTAGCCTATGTATATCAACAAGGAGGAATGATTTGTGAAGCATAGTCAGGGTTTTCTAAATTTGGTTGAACAAACCAGAAAACGAGTAAAAGAGTGCAGTGTTGACGATGTGCAGGCAAGATTGGCGCGAGGTGAAAAATTTCATTTTATCGATGTCCGCGAAGATCACGAATTTTGGGTGGACCATGCAGCAGGGGCAAGCCATCTGGGAAAGGGGATCATAGAGCGGGATATCGAAGCGATCATTCCGGACAAACAGGAGCTGATCGTATTGTATTGTGGTGGTGGGTATCGATCCGTGCTGGCTGCCGATGCACTACAGCAGATGGGTTATAACAATGTGCAATCCATGGATGGCGGGATCAGGGCCTGGCGAGAGGCAGGCTGCCCAATCGAGAAAGATAAATCCATCTAAACGATACCTCGATACCCAGAAATAATGACGTAATACTCGCATAACCAGTCGGTATTCTAGCGTTGCGATGATCAAACATAGGCAATACCGTTTTGCGCCAGTCCCAGTAGATTAATGTGATCGGCATTCAAGCCGGAGTCGGCAGCTAGTACTGCCAATCCACCGGATGAGATCTCAGCCGTATCCAGCATTCTGACATAGGGTGATTTTTCAGCATTTGATGGTGTGCTGCCATACAGGTTTTGCCATAGTTGGTTCACGATTGCTTCGTGAGTGTTCAGTCCGGCCGCATCCAGTGCGAATTGTCCCAGTTGGGCATAATCAAGATCGCTATCGGCCTGGTTGAGGCCGATGCCGACATAGCTCGGATTGGAAATGAAAGCCGTGCCAAAAACTGCTCCTAAAAGTTTGGCAACCTGTCCGGCATGATTGTCGAGATCCAGTGCGCGATGGCCATCGTCAAATTCAAGGCGTTCAATATTGAGCAAGGTATCCTGATTACCGGCACTACCAAGTTCATCTAACGTGAAGCTGTTCGTGGATGTCCTCTTCAATACAAAATCATTTTGAGAGCCGACGACTCGTACTGTATCGATTCCAGCGCTACCATCGAGCAGGTTGTCGCTGCTGTTACCAATCAGTCTGTCGTTGGCTTGTCCAGCAACGGCATTTTCTATTACACAGTTATTGGCGATCCAGACATTGGGAACCGGGGAGCCAAAGTTGACGCCATTATCCTGAACAAAGACCGCTTGTCCGATGAACGAGCCCGCGGTCGGATTCAGATCTATGGTACATGGAAAGCTGCCTGCATATCGAAGTGTATCTACACCCCCGGCATCCCAGATCGTTTGGTGGTAAAGGCTTGCATCATTAAATTCGTATGCGTCGTTACCTGCATGGTAGCGTAGGTTTGCACCATACAAGTATTGAATCGCAGCAATATCGAACACCATTGGTGTGGTGGGGTGATACGAAAACTCGTTGCCGGTTTGGCCTTGCAAGTTTGCGTAGGTATAACTCATGATGGTGTGGATGGTGTTATCCTGCTCTGCGGGGAGTGTAGGGGTATCGGGGTGCTTGGGATCGGCAAACGGATGTTTTAATCCCAAAGTGTGGCCAATTTCGTGCAGTATGGTTTCAAAGGAAATGCTGCCTGGATTCCAATCTTCAGTATTCAGTATGCTCGATGAATTGATCCAGATATCACCAGCCTGTACAGCATCACTGGGCAGATAGGACCATGCCAGTACCGATGAATCCGGGTCTTCGCTGTAGGCGATTCTTATATCACCGACTTCATTGGTGATTTCACTGATTTTTACAAATTGTAGGTTGGCGACATTGGCCCATTGCTGTAGCGCCAGTTCAAAGTTGAATTCGTCCGTGCTGGTCAGTGGTGCCGCGGCGCTACTCCATGGCTCTCCATCGCCGAATGGGGGGCCGTAGCCAATATCTGGCAACGTGGACCAAAAAACTGTGCTGTTACTGAAAGGAAAGCTATAGCCGATCGTCGAACTACTCCAGCGATTTTGGCCAAGTAGTGAGTCAATGGCGTTGATATGAATCAGAGAAATGGGGGTGGTACCGCTTGAAACATAAGGTGTAGTCATGGATTCAGTATTGGCTGTGAGTTGTATGAGTGCTCATAGTATAAACGGGTATAAATTTTTGGATTCTTTGAAAAAAGGAGTAGTTCACAATTTCTTTCTTACAAGTTCACAAAATATTTATATATTCTCAGATAATATAAATAAAAGTAAATTGTATGAAGTTAATAGATGAGCTGGGTTTTCTGTATTGACAAGAATTTCTTTTATACATTGCGTTCCTTTAGGTGAGGGGTGAGGGGTGAGGGGATGAATACGGGTAAGCTTGGTGTTGTTGCTGTAGTTCTTTTGGGACTGATTACACTGAGTTTCGACGCTAGTGCGCTACCCAGCTTTGCGCGCCAAACCGGCATGCCATGCAGTTCTTGTCATGTGCAGTCGTTTGGCCCGAATCTCACCTCGGTGGGTAGGAATTTCAAGTTGAATGGCTATACTCAAACAGACGGGAAAAATAATAATATCGTTCCACTCAGCGGCATGATTCGGGCGTCGTATACGCATACGCAGCATGGACAACCCGATGGCGCTGCTGACCGTTTTGGCAAGAATGACAATGGTACGATTGACGAAGCGGCAGTGTTTCTAGGCGGACGCCTGACCTCCAAGATTGGTGCCTTCGTCGAAGGTACATACGATGGGGTTGAAAATATAGGTGTTTTGGATAATACCGATATCCGGTTTGCCGATCATAGCCAAGTTGTGGGGCAGAAGCTGATTTATGGTTTGACCGCCAATAATAATCCGACGGTATCCGATCTCTGGAATACTACGCCAACCTGGGGATTCCCCTGGAGCTCTTCACCACTGGCGCCGACACAGTCCGCTTCGACTTTGATTGAATCCTTGGGGTCGCAAGTGGTGGGAGGAACAGCTTACATGATGCTGAATGATGTGCTCTATGCCGAGGCGGGTGGATACACGAGTCTGCCCAGAAACATTCAGCAGGGCATCGGTGCATTTGATCCCGAGCAGGCAAGACTGGATGGAGGGGCACCTTATTGGCGGCTTGCTTTGCAAAAGGACTGGAGCGGTCATTACGTATCGGTGGGGTCATTTGGCATGCAGGGTAATGTCAATCCACAGCGATTGACCGGGGCAGGTGTGGATAAATACTATGATTTCGGATTTGATCTGACCTATCAATTTCTTGCAGACCCTACTCATATCTATGAATTCAATGCCACATATATTCGCGAGAACAGAAACTTGAATGCCAGCATGGTACTTGGGTTAGCGGATAAACTTAAAAGTAATCTTGATACAGTGCGGTTGAGAGCGGGGTATACGTATTTACAGACTTATAGTTTGAGTTTGTTTTATGGACAAACAGACGGAACAGCAGATAGTGTGATTTACAGTTTTGGTGATCCTATCAGTGGTAGCCGTAACGGAAACCCAAACAGTCAGGCGTTCACAGCCGAAGCGAGTTATACCCCATTCGGTAAGTCGAATACATCAGCGCTGAGTACTTTGGCCAATTTGCGGCTTGCAGTTCAGTATGTTCACAACTTCAAGTTTAACGGCAGCGTGCATAATTACGATGGTTTCAGGAGAAATGCGGTCAATAATGATGCACTCTATCTGAATGCCTGGTTAGCTTTTTGAAGAAGATATCTGGAAAGGATTGCATTGTTATTCGATACGCTCCTCACTGTGTTCGATGGAGAAACGATACCCGGTTCCTCGGACCGTTTGAATCAGGCTGTCTTTACCAATGGCTTCAAGAATTTTTCTGAGTCTGCGGATATGAACGTCTACAGTGCGATCTTCAATAAAGACATGATCTCCCCAAACTCGATCAAGTAGTTGGGCGCGAGTGTGCACCCGTTCTTTATATGCCATCAGAAAATGCAGCAATCGAAATTCCGTTGGTCCCAGATTGACTTCTACCGATTTTGTCGATTCATTGTTGAGCGAAGCATGGACTCTGTGTGTGGTGGGATCAAGTTTTAGCCCACCAAGTTCCAAAATCTCATCAGACATTTCTGGTAGACGTCGACGCAAAACGGCTTTGATTCGAGCAATAAGTTCGCGTGGAGAGAATGGTTTTGTGATATAGTCGTCCGCACCAGCTTCCAAGCCTGCAATTTTGTCATTTTCTTGGATTCGTGCGGTTAGCATAATGATTGGAATACCTTTAGTTCGTTCTTCCTTCCTTAACTTTCGCGCAAATTCTATGCCAGTAATATCAGGTAGCATCCAGTCAAGTAGAACTAGATCGGGTAAAACATTATTAATGTGCAGCTTTGCCTGCTCAGCGTTATATGCGCTGAATACGACATGTCCTGCTCTTTTCAGATTGAGTGAGATTAATTCCTGAATTGCAGGTTCATCTTCTACTACAAGTATTGATACAGCCATCTGTAACTCCATTTGAATCAGATGTTTTGATGTGCTGGAATCATATTAATAGTGCGTTACAGATTTATGACAACTCTGTTGAAAATTGACTTGATACTTAGTAAGACCTAAAGATTTTGAAGATTTTCTCGTAAATGAATTCCAAAGGTTTTTGTAGAATTTTTTGTCTGTAGCCTGAATGAGCAAAGACATTTAGTTATTTGCTTGAAACCAAAGTAGGATAGATCAAGGATATTTCTAGTTCACAATTAGAACAAATGAACTAATTGAAACTTAATTTTTTTGGCTAGTATTGGTTTTGATTTTCCATCAATAAAAAAGATGTGAGTTTCTGCACAGTATTGATGTAGCGGGAGGGTTTATCATGTGCCTATATTTTGGATTAAAAACTTTTGTATTCTCATTAAGATCATAAAGAAAACTCATTAAATCAATGCTGAATTCAAATTTATTGATTGGTTTTTGCAAATTAACGTGCTATTAGAATAATGTGATTAAAGTAACATCATAATTTTTATGAATGAAAAGATTCAATTGAAATGGACTCTGGTTGGTATTGTAATAGGACTAGTTTTTCTTGGTCTCTCATTGCATGGTACTGATATCTCAGCATTGTTGAAAACGCTAGAAGCAGTCAAATTGGTTCCGGCAATTCTTGCATTAATAATGGGCCTACTGTTTATGCTAATCAAAGCGTGGCGATGGACTGTTATTTTGGGGCCAGTCGCACAGGTAAAGTTGTCTTTTCTACACTCAGTCATCTATATCGGTACGGCTGCAAATCTAATTATTGTTCATTCCGGTGAGGTATTGAGAGCGGCAATGGTTGGTCGTCGATCGCACATTGCTTCAAGTGCAGTATTGGCTTCAATAGGCGTAGAGCGAGTTTTTGATTTTTTGGTGGTGGTGGTGTTATTTGGAGTGCTCTTGATCATTAGTCCACAATTACCCGACTATGTTGCTGCTGCGGGTTTTATCGCAATTTTTCTGGTGATAGGTGGTTTATTACTGATTGTATCTCTGCTCGTACCATCTAAAACACGACGTCATCTAAGATTGTTAGTCATAAAATTGCTGCCCCAGAAAGTATCGGAAATGATTAAGAATCAGCTTAAACGAAGCCTTGTGGGTTTTTCTGCGTTAGGTAGTCCAGCATTGGTCCTCAGAAGCTTTTTGCTGTCAATTTTACAGTGGGGATGCATTGTATTTTCAATCTGGCTCTGTGCAGTTTCGGTTGGTTACGAAGCCACTTTTTCAATGTCTATAACAGTCTGGGTGTTAATGGTCATTGGTTTAACCTTGCCGTCTTCCCCTGCACAACTGGGTACTACACAATTGGCTTTTACACTTGGATTCTCACTTGCACTCAGCGAAACGGAAATCCCATTTGCTGCTTCGGTTGTTTATACCTGTTGCGTTAATCTTCCTTATATGATTGTTGGGGCTATTTGCTGGTTGAGGTCTGGAGGTATCAATCTGCAGCCAACCAAGGGTTGAAGTGTGCATATTACAGGTAAAAAATTTGCGTCAGTTTGTTTATCAAACAAATCTTGAGTAGGATGATATGAAGAAAATACTTACATTATTTGGAACCCGCCCCGAAATCATTAAGTTGGCACCTGTTATCTGGGCAATGGAACGCCATCCTAGTCAATGGCAGAGTATCACTGTCTCGTCCTCTCAGCACACCGATTTGCTTCGACCCTTCATAAAAGAATTGTCAATAAGTGTTGACCATGATCTGGCTGTCATGACTCCTGGACAAACTCCCAGTGCAGTTCTTGCTCGTGTTATTGAAGCTATTGAGCCTTTACTGATTCAAGAGCGGCCTGATATGGTGCTGGTTCAGGGGGATACCACAACAGCAATTGCAGGTGCTCTTGCTGCTTTTTATGCACGGATACCTGTGGGGCATGTCGAGGCTGGTTTGCGAACAGGCAATCGTAATAGTCCTTTTCCTGAGGAAATGAATCGTCGCTTGATTACCCAATTGGCAGATTTTCATTTTGCAGCTACAGCAGATAATGTAAAGATCTTGCTTAATGATGGCGTGCAACAACAAAATATCATCCTAACGGGAAATCCTGTTGTAGATGCATTGCAACATATACTGGCATGCTCTTCGGCTTCTTCTGCGCTGTCACAATTATTGGATAGCATTCCATTGAGTCAGCGTATCATTGTATTGACTACCCATCGTAGGGAAAATTTTGGTCAGGTAATGACATCTCATTTGAGAGCATTGCGTCGTTTTGTGGAGAAACATGAGGATGTCGAACTTATTTTTCCTGTGCATCCTAATCCGTCTGTGCGCGCAGTGGTTGGTGCAGAATTTATCGATGCGAAGCGGATTCATTGTATAGATCCATTGGAGTATGCTGATTTTTTACATTTGTTGTCGCGCTCTTGGTTGATTGTGTCGGATTCAGGTGGCGTGCAAGAAGAAGCGCCTTCACTTGGTAAACCTTTACTTGTATTGCGGGACACAACTGAGCGGCCGGAAGTGCTTGAGTGTGGGGTTGGTAAACTAGTTGGGCACTCGGGAGATCAACTCGAGAAGATGTTGGAAGCCGCAATTTTGGATAAATCATGGTTCGATGTTGTTCGTCACACTATTAATCCATTTGGCCAGGGAGATGCTGGCGAGAGAATCGTCTCGGCAGTTGCGCAATTTTTAGAATCAAAGGAGACCAAAGTATGACAAATCAAGTCAAGTCTGCTACTGCTAATAAGCCTTTGGCAAGCTTATCGCTCGATTTGGATAATGAATGGGCATATTTGAAAACACACGAAGATCCTGCATGGGAAGCCTATCCTTCATACTTGGATTTCGTTGTGCCCAGAATGCTAGATGTTTTATCAAATCATGAATTGAAGATTACTGTCTTTGTTGTGGGGCAAGATGCTGCGCTTGAATACAATCAGCGAGCTTTGGCATTGATTGCAAATGCTGGTCATGAAATTGGGAACCACTCCTTGCGGCATGAGCCTTGGTTACACTTGTTTTCTGAGCAAGACTTGGAGCATGAATTGGCAGAGGCCGAGAAATTCATTCAGGCAGCTACCGGTAAAAAACCGATAGGTTTTCGTGGGCCCGGGTACAGTCAGTCCGAGACTTTATTGCGAGTTTTGGTTAGACGAGGTTACGTTTACGATGCTAGTTCCCTCCCGAGTTTTATTGGCCCGATTGCGCGTGCCTATTATTTCGCTACGGGTCAATTTAATTCCGAACAGCGTGAGAGACTTAATCGTTTGTTTGGAAGCTGGAAAGATGGATTGCGACCACTTAAGCCCTATCGTTGGAGTTTCGATGGGACTTCTCTACTGGAGATGCCAGTAACAACTTTTCCAGGATTTCGTGTGCCAATCCATTTAAGTTATGTAATGTATCTGGCTGGATTTTCTCCTGTATTGGCTCATGCTTATTTTAATTCGGCACTCTGGACTTGCAAGTTATTTGGTGTGGAGCCATCCATTTTGCTGCATCCATTGGACTTTCTAGGAGGTGAAGATGTGCCCAGACTTAAGTTTTTCCCTTCAATGGGATTGACTGGTATGCAAAAAATTGCTGTTGTCAATCAATGCTTGGATAGTCTGGTACGCTTGTTCGATGTAAGAACTGTTGGAGAACATGCCGAAATTGTTACTGCACGAAATAATCTAGTGGAAGTTGAGGTTAGCAGTTTTTAAGATTGTTGAAACTATAGGGCGAGGAGAAGACATGCTGGATAAAAAAATCACCGTGATGTTACCGGCATACAATGAGGAAAAAGACCTTCCTCTATTACTGGATCGAATACAGCAGGCTCTCAGTGAATGGGCCAATTATCGCGTTCTTGTGGTAGATGATGGTTCAAAAGATCAAACGGCGCAAATCGTACGTGGTGCTAGCACGAAAATGCCGGTGGTGTTGATACAGCATCCCCAAAACATGGGATTAGGCGCAGCAATGCGTACAGGCCTGAAAGCGGCGTCTCTAGACAGCGATATCGTTGTTACCCTAGATGCTGACAATTCTCAAGATCCGGAGCTGATCCGACGAATGGTGGAGCAATTGGCAACTGGTTATGATGTCGTGATTGCATCACGGTTTCAGCCAGGGGCACAGGAGGTTGGCGTTCCTCCCTTTCGGGTATTTCTAAGTCATGTCTCTAGCGCGGGGATTAGGACGATTGTTCGTTATCCTGGTGTGCGAGATTATACTTGCGGTTTTCGCGTATATCGTGGAGAGACACTACGACATTTGATTCAAGTCTTTGGAGATAATTTTATTCGTGAGAACGGTTTCTCTTGCATGTTTGAGCTGTTGTTGAACTTGCGTTCGTTGCGAGCTCGTGTTACTGAAGTTCCACTAGTGCTTCGCTATGATCTCAAGGAAGGAGCCAGCAAAATGCGAATTTTGCGTACAATGTGGCGTTATGTGATAACTCTTACCCGTGGCTTATTACCAATCTCATGGCGTACTTCGTCTGTAAGAGAGTGATATCTCAATGACAAATTTCGGTGAAACAGATAGCAAAGGCAATTTGCGAGTGAATATTGGTAAGGTCGCCGTTATTGGTGGAGGTATTGGTGGATTGGCTGCTGCACACTGGCTTGCCAAGGCAGGGGCTCAAGTTGTTGTATATGAAGCATCTGATCAACTTGGAGGATTAGGTACCTTTTTTCAGTATCGTGATGTGCACTTAGAACGTTTTTATCACTGCATGTTGCCAAGTGACAAACATTTGCTTGGCATATTGCAGGAACTCGATCTCGTAGATCAAATCTACTGGAAGGAAACCAGTTTTGGTTTCATGAGCAATGGACGTTTATATGGTCTCAATACCCCACTTGAGTTGCTGCAGTTCAGTCGATTATCTTGGATTGATCGAATCAGGGTGGGTATAACCGGACTATGGGGTAGCATATGTTCATCTGATGGTTTGGATGATGTAACTTGTGTTGAATGGTTAAGTAAGCTATCAGGGCGCAGAGCATTTGAGACATTTTGGAAACCAATGCTGCAAGCCAAATTTGGTGATAGGTATCACGATGTACCTGCACTTTGGTTTTGGACCCGCTTTAATCGGGAAAAAGGTGGAAAAAAAGAATGCAAAGGGTATATTCATGGAGGTTATCGGCGAATTATAGATACTTTGGTTAAATCTATCGAAACACATGGAGGCATAATTCGACTAAAGGCACCTGTGCAGAAATTGGATTTAACCGAAAATGGGCAATTGGTAATCTCTACAGATCAAATAGAGAATGAGTTTTTTGATCGCATTGTTGTAACTGCGCCAATTTTCTTCCTGCGGAATGCTCTGAAGGAAGGAAGCTTGGCCAATGTGGCAAAAAAAATAGATGCAGACATAGATATGCAAGGTGTCATCAATGCTGTTTTTATGTTGCGCCGCGGTTTTACAAAACATTACTGGGTTGCGGCAATTGATGATGACATTCCTTTTCAAGGTGTTGTCGAAAGCACCACACTGCTAGAGAAATCAGATACCGGTGGGGTACATTTAATTTACCTGATGAATTATTTGCATCGAACCGATCCCCGATTCCTGCAAAGTGATGATGCAATCATTAGATCTTATATTAATGGATTAAGTCGTCTTTTCCCTGATTTCAAGGAAGACGATATAGTTGATAGTTTTGTGTTCCGAGCCCCTTTTGTAGAACCACTTTATACAACTGGATTTCAACGAAGAAAACCTCCAATTGTTTTGTTACCTGAGAAAGTGTATTTGGCTACAGCAACCCAGGTTTACCCTGATGTTACTTCTTGGAATGGCGCGGTCGGATTGGCAAAGAGGGTGGTAAATGAATTATTCAATCAAGTAAATAAGACTGAACTTAAATGATTCTAGGCTATTTTTATAGCCTTATTTACCATGTTCTAGTTCTTCATAGTTATGACAAACCGGCTAGGATAGAGAATAAATGAATAAACTTTTTCTGTTTGGTGGCGGAGTTAAGGTAAAATTTTAAAGAATATCAATGGTAAAAGCAGATATATTGAATTTCTCATTTCTGAGTCGGGAGTGTGCTGAGTAGATTATAGGTGGTTGGCGTAGAAATAAAGGAGAATACAATCAACTAGAATAATTACATTAGTTATAACCTAAAGTTTTTCCATAGGTTTTATATTGATAATTAAAAATGGAGGATTTTTGTTTTGAGTTTTGTATCTCGCTTGTATTCATTTGAGTTATTTTCAGTGAGATCGTCGATATATTCCTTCATTGTTCTCTTAACTGTATTTATTGCAGCGCTTTTTTTCCATCATGATTTGGCTCCACTTGAAGAGACTCATTGGGATGCCCCAATTTATGTGCAGCTTTCAAAACGTGCTGCGGAGACAAATTTGCTGGCTGGATATCACCAGCATGCTCAAGAAATACCGCTTGGACCGGAAAATGCCCATTGGTATTTTACACGTATTGGTCATATTCTCATTCTTGGGGAAGTAACCCGTTTATTTGGTAGTACCGAGACTGCACTTGTTGTGATGCAATGGCTGTATCGTATTTTTATGGCAATTGGTGTAGTGCTATGTATTTTGATTGCATCTAAATTAATGAACCTGTTTAAATCTGAAGAACAGGATCGCTTATGGTGGGGAGGGTATCTGGTAGCAGGAGTAACTTATGTTTTATCAGATAGTTATCGTGGTCTACAAGGGCATCTGCTTAGTGAGCCTCCTGCATTCTTGGTTCTATCTGTTTTTACATATTTGTTGTTGATCGCGTTTGAGAAACGATCTCCAGTAGTTGGCGCTTTAGCTGGTTTTTTCTTGTTTTTGTTATTTTTCGTACGTGTAGATGCTGTTTTGCCAGGCGTGGTATTTTTTTTAATGATCATTGGATTACTCTTTTTTATAAGAAAATTTGATGCCTTATTGAGTATTTCTGCTACGGGGATTGTGGCGCTGTTGTTTTATCTGCTTTACGCCTGGTGGTTTTCACCTTTAGTAAATCCAGAAATATTATTGAATTATTCAGCTGCTTCCAAGGAATTGTTTCCAGGAGTACCACTTAAGAGTTTGTTCGCTATTGTAATTGCTGGGGGACTATTGTGGGTGGGTGGTGTAGTTGGGATTTCGCTATGGCGTAAACCAATAGTTAAGTTTGCTTTGATATGGTTAGGATTAGTTCTATTGCCCATGGTAATCGATAGCCTTAATGGCAGAGCAGTACAAGCGAGAATGGTTTTCTTTATTGCACTCCCACTGATTATATTAGCGGGAGAGGGGTGGTGCGTGTTACTGAGATGCCTAGTTTTACAGCGAAGGGTTTTTCCTTTTATTGTGGCAGCGTCTTTAGTGGGGGCTTTGATCTTGGTACCATATTCATTCCTAATGCGTGATATACGTTTTATTGCTGCTAATTATCTACCGGCAGAGATTCAACGAAATTTGTTTATTTCTTTAACAAAGAAAGGTGAAATTAGATCGGCATCTCAGTTAGATAAAGATCCCAAACTGGGATTACTTGCTCGTCCAGTATATGAGCGATGGACATTGGAATATGGAAAGGCTAGAAGAATAGGTGAATATCTATATAAATCAGAGCAACCAGCTTATTTGCTTTGGCCAAGAACGAGTGGGGTTTATCAACATTCTTTGCAGAGTTATATCGGATTGTTTCGATATTTTGGCAAGAACTATCCATTAAGTGCCGATATCGTATTACTTAGACTTCCTAATACGATCGAAACCGACTCATGTACAGCCCAAAGACCAACAAATCTTGAGCCGATTGTTTTTTGTTCAAATCTTTCTATATCTGATCTTGAGTTTATATCAAGAAATAAAATTTCCTTATATATTCTAGGTGTTGAGGGATATCCTTTACCTGAAATGCCGAATGAAAAATTGAGAACTATATTCTCACTTTCTCCATTTGCATTGTATGAGATTGAGGGGAGTACTTTAGGGATTTAATTGCTTTCGTAAGTAAAAAGGTAATGATCGTGTAGTTTAAACTTATTTAATTTCAGTAGTATTTAACAATTGAGATTATGCTATTGGAGATTGAAATTGCGATATATACATTACGTAATGAAAGAGTTTAGAGGAGTGGTGCTCTAAAAATCTCTTTTAAAGTTCCATAAAAAAAAGTCGTTGCTGTACTGAACATAAGTCCCGTTTATTGAAGTATGGGTTAACCTGAATTTTTATAGGTACTAAAGGCATAATTTATGCTGTTGATTGATAGAGTCAAAATCTCACCATTAATCTTAATTGTTGTTTTGTCATTATTTTTAATGGCTTGCCAGAAAGAAAATAATCAAAAGAAAGGTGGACAAGCACTAATAAGCATTAATGGTAAAGAAATCACTACGCTTCAGCTTAATGATGAGTTAAAGCGATCCAATTTTCGGATAGATCAATATGAGGTGGCAAGCAAACAATTACTGGAAAATTTGATAGCTCGTCAATTGATTGTTGATGAAGCAATTCGAACTAAATTAGATCGATCGCCGGATGTTATGCGTGCACGAGAACGAGCGAATGCTCAAGTAATTGCTCAATTTTATTTACAAGAATTAGTAAGCAAAATTCCAAAACCAAGCAAGTCAGAAATCGAAGAGTATTTTTACCAGCATCCGCAACACTATGGGGGGCGTAAGCAGTTTGAGTTAGAAATGATCCGGATAGCAAAAAGCGAGCTTAATGATGAGTTAAAAGAGTTTGTTAGGCATGCAAAGTCGCTAAATGATGTTATTGTTTATTTGAATAAGAGGGATATTCTTTTTATTCGAAATGAAATGGTTCGAAGTACTGCAGATTTGCCTGATGCTGTAGTAGCAAAGTTGCTAGAAAGTAAAAAAGATCAGGTCATCATTATTCCGGAATCAGAATTCTTTTACTTGCTTACTGTTAATAGAGAAAAAGATAGCCCAATTTTACTTGACTTGGCGGCCCCTCAAATTGAGAAGCTTCTGATGAATCAGAAATATAAGCAGGCTACTGACTCAGAGATAATTCGCTTGCGATCTCTTGCGAAAATTGAATATTTAAACTTGCCTGCTTCCGTAAACAATGGTGAAAATAAAATTTATCGACAACCTATACTCGATCCAGCAATTGCAAATAATCCAAGCTTGTCTGAACCAAGTCCAGGGGGGCTGATCGAACATGGTACTAATAATGTGCAATAAGAGTCTTTCAAGTTGTAATTTTAGATATTTTTTTTGTAATCAATAAACAAATAGGTACGTGTTATGAAAAAAGGAAAACAATTAGTTATTTTTACGTTTATTTGGTTAATTCTCATTGGTAATGTTGTTGGTGGGGAAATCAAGAAAAGTGTATTGAGTCCTGGTGATCTAATCAAAATTTTTGTTTATGGGCATTCAGATCTAACCACTGAAACAAAAGTTAATGAAGCTGGGAATATTACTTTTCCTCTGGTGGGAGAGATTTTAGTAGATGGTTTAACTCCTGCAGCAGCTGAACGCAAAATAGCGGGTTTATTAGAAAGTCGAGACATTATTAGAAAGCCGCAAGTTAATATTTTGACTACATCGCTTCAAAGTCAGATGGTGTCAATTCTTGGACAGGTTAGAAATCAAGGACGTTATCCAATCGAAGGTAAAAGAAGATTGACAGATGTCATAGCGATGGCAGGAGGAATCATTCCTGAAGGAGGGGAAGTAATTACATTGATTAGATCGGATGGAGGTAAATTTAATAAAGAAGTGATTGATGTGATTGATATGATTCGTTCTACTGATTTGACACGGAATTTAATTGTGCAGAGTGATGATTTGATTTTCGTAGATAAGGCTCCACGTTTTTATATTTATGGTGAAGTTCAACGGGCTGGGATGTATCGACTTGAGAGAAATATGACAGTGATGCAGGGTTTATCCGTTGGCGGAGGGCTAACTACCCGCGGAACGGAGCGTGGTTTAAGAATTCAGCGTCGTGATAGTGAAGGTAACCTTCAAGTACTTACGGCAAACCCGAGCGATCTTATTCAATCTGATGACGTAATTTATATACGGGAAAGTTTGTTTTAGTAGTGAAAAGCTAATGAATTGTTGAATTTTTGTAACTTAACATAGTTAAAATGGATCAACCATGAATTACTCTCGATTTATCCTCATTGTCTTGGCTCGGCGCAAAATCATCTTGCTCACGCTACTATTGACTATATTAACTACACTGATAGTGAGTTTGATGTTGCCAAAGAGCTATAAGTCTACAGCTACCTTGCTGCTCACATACAATCATAAGGAAGCAGATCCAGTCACTGGTGTAATGTTACCGGCGCCTTTGATAGCAGGGTATATGGCTACTCAATTGGATATTATCAGGAGTTCTAAAACTGCACTGATGGTAATTGATCAATTGAATCTTGATCAAAGCGAAATAATTAAAGCTCAGTACGAAGATAGTGGAAGTAATAAGGATTTGCCTAATTGGTTGGCAGATATTTTACTAAGAAACCTAGAAATAGATACTTCTCGAGATAGTAGTGTAATTAGGATAAATTTTAAAAGTGCAGATCCAAATTTTGCTGCGTTAGTAGCGAATGCATTTGCGAATGCTTACCAAGAATTAAGCATACGAATCACTGTTGAGCCTTCTCAGAAGGCTGCATCGTATTTTACAAATCAGCTTAATAATTTACGGGAGAAACTAGTAACAGCACAAAAAAAATTATCTGCCTATCAGCACGAGAAAGGGATTGTAGATATGGATTTTCGGTTGGATGTGGAAACGCGAAGATTAAATGATCTATCAAGCAAACTGGTAACGGCACAAGCTGAATTAATTGGTGCAGATACAAGTGGAAACGAGAATCAAAGTGTTGCTCAAAATTCAATGATTAGTAATCTTAAGATTAATCTAGCTCAGGCTGAATCTAAGTTTTCCGAGATTTCGCAGAAATTGGGCCGTAACCATCCGAGTTATTCTGGCGCAAAAGCTGAAGTTGATATGTTGAGATCGGAGCTCAACAAACACATAAAAGTGACTACACACAATGCAGTAAATCAGGAAGCAGAGATTCGTGTCGCACTTGAGCAACAAAAAGCAAAAGTACTAAATTTAAATCGTTCGAGAGATGAATTGTTGCTGCTATCAAGAGAAGTGGAAGGTGCGCAACAAGCATACAATAATGCTATGCAGCGTCTGAATCAAACCACCCTCGAGGGGCAGTCAAACCTGTCAAGTGTGTCGATTGTGGATACTGCAAAGGCACCCGATAATCCGGATAGCCCAAAAATATTACTCAATATGGTTTTATCAGTTTTTCTGGGAACCCTGCTTGGGCTAGCGTCCGGTTTACTAATGGAAATGGTTGATCAGCGTGTGCGTTCAGCAGATGATTTGACAAATATTTTTCAATCTCCTGTACTTGGAGTAGTGAAATGGGGGGGAACTTCTAACAGGGTTAGTCTTTCGGCAAAATGGCCACGATTACTGCAATCACTTAATTCAAGCAAGTAAAAAAATGAATTCATCAGAATATTCAGATTCAGAAAATTTAAGTAATTCTAACTCAGTTAGCATCAGTTCTTCTTCAGTGCGCAAATTCAGCATTGGGAAGATTCTACTGGACATGGGTAAAATTACCCCTGCAGAAGCAGAACGGATATTGCGTTTGCAGAAAGAAAGTGGTTTGCGTTTTGGCGATGCCGCCCTCAAATTGGGTCTCATCACTGAAACGGATATTCAATTAGTTTTGGCACAGCAATTTGATTATCCATATCTGCAGCCGGGTCAAGGTAATCACCCTCCTGAGTTGGTTGTGGCCTATCAACCATTTGGTGCTCAAGTTGAGATTTTTAGGGCGATTCGTAGTCAGTTGATGTTGCGCTGGTTTACTTCTGATCATAAGTCTTTGGCAATTGTGAGTTTTAATCCAAGTGATGGTTTGAGTTTATTTACAGCAAATTTGGCAATTGTATTTTCTCAATTAGGAGAACGGACTTTATTGATTGATGCAAATTTGAGGAGTCCACAACAGCACGAAATATTTAATTTGAGGAATAAAAGTGGATTGTCTGATGTATTAGCAGGAAGAGCGAATATCTTTGAAGTAATTTCAAAAATAGAGTCATTTATTGATCTTTCTGTTTTGCCTGCGGGCACTCTTCCACCAAATCCACTAGAACTTCTCAATCGATCGACTTTTGATGAATTGAATAATCAACTTTCCAATCATTTTGATGTGATACTGTATGACACTTTAGCTTTTTCGAATGGTGTGGATGCACTCGCCATTGCTGCTCGTACAGGAGGGGCATTGGTTGTTGCTCATAAAAATAGTGCTCGTCTAAGTGACATGCAGATTATGGGTGAGCAACTTAAATATTGCGGAACTGAAGTTGTAGGTTCGGTCTTGATTGATTTCTAAAAAATAGAGAATGTATTTTTTGAAGTCCAACTATTCAAAACTAGATTATATTGAATGGCTGCCTGTATTGATAGGTTTGTTAGTTTTATATGTCCCAACGTTTTATAGTTTATCTATCGGATTGTGGACAAAAGTAGATCAAGCACACGGTCCAATCATTTTCCTTCTTTCGACTTGGCTTATACTTCGCAGGTGGAAGGTGATGTTAATTGTAAGTAGTAATGAAAACACATCACGATTTGGTTGGATTGTTTTATTTTTGGCATTAATTTTCTACATTATTGGGCGTTCTCAGCAAATATTGGTTTTAGAGATCAGTTCTCTGATTCTAATGTTATCAGCTATTCTTTTAATTAAAAGGGGATATAGCGCATTAAAAGCGATGTGGTTTCCATTGTTTTTTTTGTTATTCATGATCCCGCTTCCTGGTCCATTTGTTACTGCACTGACTATGCCGATGAAAATGGCTGTTTCATTTGTAGCAGAGGCTGTTCTTTACTGGTTGAGCTATCCGATTGCAAGAGATGGGGTTATTTTGCAAATAGGTCATTATCAGCTTCTAGTTGCAGATGCGTGTGCAGGACTTCAAACTCTTCTCACTTTGGAAGCATTAGGTTTGTTCTATATGAATTTGGTTAATCACGCATCATTTGTCAGAAATGTACTATTAGTTACCTTGATTATTCCTATTTCTTTTACTGCAAATGTGATTCGAGTCATTGTACTAACACTCGTAACGTATCATTTCGGTGATGCTGCGGGTCAAGGTTTTCTTCATGAATTTGCGGGAATGGTTCTTTTTATTAGTGCATTAATGTTGATTCTGGCAACTGATGCAGTCTTGCAATATTTTATTCGAATTCGAACTTCCGGAATACAGCTTCAAAGTTCTTTGTAATCATATATTTTTCATGTTGGTTGTTTGATAGAACCTAAATAGTTATTTGTGTATTGATGAATAGATCATTAATTATCAGTTTTGTTTTAGGCTTTCTAATGATTTTTTCAGGTGTTCTTGCACTAGCTTTAACACCTACTAAAAAATTGGCTGATCAGAGAGAAAGGATAATTCTTGATACTATAATTCCATCGCAATTTGGGGACTGGAGAATTGATGAATCAATTTTACCTGTGCAAGTAGATGCAGAAACGCAAGCAAAACTCGACCGAATTTATAATCAAACCCTAGCTCGAACTTATATGAATTCGAGAAACGAGAGAGTCATGCTATCAATTGCTTATGGTGGGGATCAAAGTGATAACTTGGCAGTGCATAAACCGGAAGTTTGTTACTACGTGCAAGGTTTTCAGATCAATGAAAGCTTTTCAGACGAATTGAACACTCAGTATGGCAAGTTGCCAATAAAACGTTTATTGGCCATTAAGGGTGGTCGTAGCGAACCGATAACATATTGGATTACCGTGGGGGATAAGGCTGTGCCTCCGGGAATAGAGCAGAAAATGCAACAAGTTCGTTTTGGATTAACGGGAAATATACCTGATGGCATGTTGGTGAGGGTCTCAAGTATCGATAATGATTATCTCAAAGGATATAACCTTCAAGAATTATTTATCAAAGATCTTCTGATGTCTATCAATTCGAAATCTCGTACCGATTTAATTGGTAAGTTATAGGTGAGTTTTCAGCATTCTTTCAACTTGGAAGCTAAATTTTTATAGTTAATGATCATATGTTACTGAATGAGCAAAACTTAACAACTTCTTTTACTCATCATGGCTCACTAGCGCAGAAAATGCCGGTTATTCTGTTATTGGCAGTTATCGTTTGCGTGTCAGTAATTAGTGGAATACTTGCAGCCTTTGGAAATGTGGTTGTTTTGGTTGCTCTGCTCGCTTTGTATGGAATGTTTTTTATTTTAGTGACACCAGTTAAATGGATTGTATGGATAATTTTTTGGATGGTTTTTGTAATAACTGGTTTGACTGCATATTTTCTTGGATTTAGTCAACTTCAATGGTTGAGTGTTTTAATAAATGCGGCCTTATTCTTGCCTGTATTATTTCATTTACTTCAGTATAGAAATAATATTGCGTTGACCGAAATAACTAGTGATTTATTTTTGCCACTAATTTTTGTTTTCTTTTTGATCTGTTCTACATTATTAGATAAACCTCAGCTATCAGATTTTGTATATTCCTCAAGACATTATTTATTAATGTGGCCATTAATGTTGGTTTTTATGTTTGGGGTTGTTCAATATGAAGTAATCGAGAGATTATGGAAGATGTTACTCATTGTGGCAGTTATGCAACTACCAATGGCAATTTACCAATACCTATTTGTATCTAAGGAAAATAAACGTTTATCCCCTTGGGACGCAGTGGTTGGAACGTTTAATGGCAGGATTGAAGGTGGTGGTGATAGTGCAGCTATGGCAATAATGTTGCTGATAGTTATCTTAACTGCTATTGCATTGTGGAGAGGAAACTATCTAAAAAACTATTGGATGGCACTGGTCGTTGTTTCGGGGATCGGAACGATTGCTTTGGCTGAGGTCAAAGCAGCAGTTTTATTATTGCCTATTGTCATTGGTTTGTATTATCGTAAAGAATTACTAAGAAGGCCGATGGAATCATTGGCTGTTATGTTTGGTGCTGTCGTCCTGGTAGTTGGAATATTAACGGCGTATCAGCAAATTCATTATTCAAGTGTTCAGCGGAGTGTTTACAGTAAAGTCCAATTTAATTCTACATATGATCGGATAATGGAATCCATTAACCCAGAAGCGGAATCTAGTGGTGGGCGTCAGATTGGGCGAGTCAACCACTTAATTACGTGGTGGGATAATAATATCTTGAGTGGAGATATTCAGCACAGTCTCTTGGGATATGGAATGGGAGCAACTCATTCCAGCAAAGTTGGTGCTGGTGAAATCGCAAGTCGTTTTTATCACCAAGTCACTAATACCACATCAGTTATTTTATTATGGGAAACCGGCATTTTGGGTCACACACTTTTCGTTTTGATACTACTTTTAGCAGCTCGAACATCTGAATCGTTGTCTCAAAATGAGAGTATCCCAGAAATTCATCGGATTTTTCTCAGGGTGGCTGCGATAGGATTACTACTGCTAACAATTACGCTTCCTTATAAAAATTTCCATTTATATTCTAATCCTATTCAGTTTCTCATGATGATGATGCTGGGTCAGGCAGCTTATTGGTCTCGATATGTTAAGAAATTGCATAGAGATACAATTAATTGAGTATTTCCAGCAATTTTTTATAGTCCTTGTGCGAGCACAAGGTCATTTTTAAACTGACATGAAACTAAACTAAGTTTTCGTGTTGATCATTGTTATAAGTAAAAAGCTTGGTAAATCTGCAAGAGGATAATTTTGAGCATGAAAATTAATTTCATAGGAATTGGAGCGCAGAAGTGTGCATCAACTTGGATACATAGTGTGCT
>WBZN01000615.1_pt1 | contig 25728 bp, 30 predicted proteins | sample 5204281 | NCBI WGS metagenome assembly WBZN01 (sample SAMN12344347, study PRJNA552823) | activated sludge metagenome | biome: Activated sludge suspended growth; feature: Nitrification reactor; material: Wastewater; isolation source: activated sludge from nitrification reactor of wastewater... | reverse complement strand
ACTCACAGCCCTGTAACAAGTCGTCCAACAACGCATCCGTTTTCGTGTCTGGCTTGGTCATCAAATCCTCCCTCCTCGCTAGAAGAAGCATGATAACCAGTTACACAGTTAATCTTACACGCCCGATTCGATCCATCTTCATTGTGACAAACACTATGCAGCACGCAACAACAGTCGGCCTATGGATGGTGGGGCTCTGTCTCCTGGCCGGTTGTGCGTCTCCTGAACTGAAGCAGGCCAACCGCCTCGCCGAGCAAGGCCAATGGGAAGAGGCGGTGCTGGCCTATCGGGAGGCGCAGCGCAAGGCCCCCTTTGATGACCTGATCCGGCAGCGGCTCGACCGCGCGAAGGGCTATGCCGCGGAGGGCCACTATGCGCGAGGGCGGCAGGCGCTGGCGGAGCACCGTCTCCCGGAGGCGCTGCAGGAATTCAAGCTGGCACTGGGGTTGGATCCCACCAAGGCGGAGCACCATGCCGCCATTACGGACGCCCTGCGATTGAAAGAGAGTCAAGAACGGCTGCAGGCCGCGAAGAAACTGCAGAATTTGGGTCGCGTTGAAGAGGCGCTGGCGGCGTTCGAGCGGAGCGTGGAGCTCGATCCGACCCAGACGTCGGCGCTGGACCGCATCACCGAGCTGACGAAACAGCAGCGCGCGACGAAGGCGATCGGCCACTCTCAGGACCCGCTCACGCTCCGGTTCCAACAGGCGAAGCTCAAGGAGGTGTTCGAGATCTTGGCACGCACGTCCGGCGTGAACGTCCTCTTCGACAAGGAAGTCCGCGACGAGCCCATCACGATCTTTATCAAGGATCTGCCCTTTGACGAGGCAATGCAGCTGATCTTGAACACGAATGGGTTGATCGCCCAGAAGGTGGCCCCGGACACGATCTTGGTCATGCCCAACAACAAGCAGAAACAGGCCCAGTATCAGGATCTGCTCATGCGCACCTTCTACCTGGCCAATGCCAAGGCGAAAGACGCGGTGAACCTGGTCCGTACGATGCTCGACAGCAAAAAGATCTATGTCGACGACAAGGTCAACGCCATTGTAGTGCGCGAAGAGCCGGCGAAGCTGCAATTGGCGGAGCGACTGCTGTTTGCCATCGACCGGCGAGAGCCGGAGGTCGAGCTCGACGTGGAAGTGCTGGAGGTCAATCGCACCAAGAGCATGAAATACGGGATCAACTTCGCCAAGCAACTGGGGTTCGGGATCAGGCCCGGCGGGGGAACCGGCGGCGTGTCCACGGCTCCGACCACGTTCACCTTGGCGCAGCTCACCGCGCTGAGCCCCCAGAGCTACCTCTTCACGTTGCCGGCGAGTCTGCTCACCGATTTCTTCAAGCAACAATCCGATGCCAAGACCCTGGCGTCGCCGAAGCTGCGGGTGATGAACAATAAAGCCGCTGCGATCAATGTGGGGGATAAACAGCCCATCCTCTTATCGACGACGAACGTGCTGCCCGGCCAGGCGGCGACCGGCGCGATCCCCACCACGTCGACGGTGACCTCGATCGAATTCAAGGATGTGGGCGTCAAGCTCACGGTGGAACCCTCGATCAACGCGCTGGACGAGATCGCCATGAAGTTGAAGATCGAGGTGACCAGGCTGGGCGATCAAGTGATCTTGCAAGCGAGCCCCGAGATCAAACAGTTTAAGTTCGGGACGCGGTCCGCTGAGACCTCCTTGATGATGCGGGACGATGAGACGGTCGTGCTGGGGGGCTTGATTCAAGGCGAAGATCGCAAAGGGCGTTCGACGGTCCCCATTTTGGGCGATATTCCCTATCTTGGGGAGCTCTTCACTGCCACGACGGTCGATCGGGTTGAGACCGAAGTGGTGTTGACGATTACGCCGCGGATCGTCCGGAGCCTGACGACACCTCCGCTCGCCGAGCAGGCGTTCTGGTCGGGAACCGATCAGCAGTACGCGACGACGCAGCTCTTTCCCCCCTACGCGCAGACGGTTTCACAGCCCAAACGAACCGACGCTGTCACGGGGACGTCCGCCGTGGCATCAGCGACCACGCCGGGCACTGTCTCTTCTGCGGGAACACCACTGATCCAGCCTGCGACTGCATCAGGCGCTTCACCGGCGGCGCCGATATCAGGCCCAGCGAGAGGAACCTCCGTGCCAAGTGCCGGCTCGTCGTCCTCTGATCTCGTGACAAGCGGTCCGGCGCTGATTCGGCTGAGCCCTGCGGAGTTGTCCACGCAGGTCGGACAGGAGTTTCAGGTGGACCTCTCCACCTCCTCGCTCGAGGCCCTGACGGAATCGATGGTCACGGTGGCGTACGATCCCAAGCTTTTGGAATTCCGTCGTGTGGGGCCTGGCACAGCGGCCATTACCGCTCGTTCCATGGACGGGCAAGTGATTGTGACGGTCCGGCGACAGGGTGGGGAAAGAACAGGGGAGAGCGTCCTCGCAATGCTGTTCTTTCAGGCCAAGGCGAAGGGTGAGGGGGTGCTGACGATGGAGACGGCGCCCCCTGACGCAGGCCCTCCCACACGTGGAACGGTGATGGTCCATGTCCAGTAGGAGCAGCGAAGGGACTCCTGTCCACGACAGAAAGGGGGGTCGACTGGTGAAGGGCGCTGAGGGCTTCACGCTCGTGGAGTTGATGACGGTCGTGACGATCATCGGCATTCTCGCGACCTTGGCCGTTCCCAACTATCAATATTCGACCCAAAAAGCTCGGGAGACTGTCCTCAAACAGGCCCTCTTTGTTCTCCGGGATGTGATCGATCAGTACCGTGCCGATCATGGGAAATATCCGAAGGCGCTGAGTGAGCTCACCGCCGTGGGCTACTTACGGTCGATTCCTGCCGATCCCTTCACGGGATCCACGACGAGCTGGCAAGAGATCCAGGATGACAGCGAGGGGGGGATCTGGGACGTGCACAGTGGCAGTCCTTTAGTCTCACTCGCCAACGGTCCCTATAACGAGTGGTGATCGTGTCACACCGTCCTCCAGAGACCACCCACATGGGTCTTCAGCATCCCCTGGTACTGATGGTGCTGCTGTTCGGGGGCAGTGGATGCGCCACTGCGCCGGAGTTTCCCTTACATCATGAGACAGAAGAGGTCAGACGGGCCGCGCAGGTGATGCAGGAGCGGGAGCGGGAACTGGCGACCCTCCGCACCGAGATGGCCTCCACGCGGATCGCCGCGGCCAAGCAAGCGGCAGAGCTCGACGAGTTGCGCGCGACCGTGGTCCAGTTGCGGCAGGAGAGCAGGGACTCGCAGCAGGCACACCTGGAGACTACGCGAACGCTCGACGCGCGCCAGGCTGAACTCGCCGCCGTGAAGATCGAGCGGGATCAGCTCGTACAGGCTGCTCAACCAGAACCGAGCGAACAGAAGCTGGTGGCGTTGCACGATACCGTCGCGTTGCTGAGTCACGAACTCGCGCAACTGAAACAGCAACTGACCGTGGGCGATGCACAGCCGGAGATGAGACGCGCCGCGGCCACGAGAGGCAGACCAACAGGGGAAGGGACGATCTCGGCGTTCCACGTGGTGCAAGAGGCATCGAATCCATCGACGTCGTCCTGGATCACCGTGCAGCCCGGCGAGAGTCTCTGGAGTCTGGCCAAACAATACAAGACGACGATCAAGAGGCTCAGAGCGATCAACGGCCTGGTCGGCGATGACTTACGTCCCGGTCAACCCATCCGACTGCCGTGAGGGGGACACGTGAAGAGAACACCCATGCCACTCACCGCATCCGTACCTGAAATTCTCCAGCGCCGAGGGCTGCTGACCACTGAACAGCTGGACCAGCTCCACCACGAGACGCAGGGATCGACCCGGGAGCTGCTCCGTCGGCTCGTCGAGGAGGGTCGCTTGTCGGAAGCGGGTCTGGCCGAAGTCCTTGCCGAGCAGGCCGCGGTTCCCTACCGCAGCCTTGACGATTACCGTGTGGACTTTGACGCCTTTCCCACGATCCCCGTGGACTGGATGCGGCAATACGAGTTTGTGCCGCTCGAAGAATGTGAGGGGACCCTCACGATCGCCATTGCCGATCCTCGCAATCTCAAGACGCTCGATCTGCTGGATCGTGTGCTGGGGCGGGAACTGTCGCTTTGTGTCGCGCCCAAGAGCGCGATTCTCAACGCCCTCCAAGAAAGCCAGCGTAACAGTCAGGTCGTGGCGCGGATCACCGACGAGTTCCGTCCGGTCCTCATTCACGAGAATGAGCAGGGGGAAGAGGTCCTGTCGCATGACAAGATCAGTCAAGATCAGAGCCCGATCGTGCGGCTCGTCGACACGATGGTGATGAATGGCCTGCAGAAACGAGCCAGCGATATTCATATCGAACCCGCTGAGGGAGTGACGGAGATCAAGTATCGCATCGACGGGGTGCTCTATCTGGCCATGGAACCGCTGGATGTTCGCTTCCACAACCCGCTCGTGTCTCGCATCAAAGTCATGTCGGAACTCGACATTGCGGAGCGACGCGTCCCGCAGGACGGCCGCTTCAAAATGCGCATCGAGACACGCACGATCGATTTCCGGGTCTCCATCATCCCCAGCGCGTTCGGGGAATCGGTCGTCATTCGTATTTTAGCCAAAGAAGAATTCACGTCGGGCCAGAAGGGGTTGCATCTGGATTCCTTGGGGTTGAAGAAAGAAGACTTGGCACGATTCAGGCGGGCGATCACTGCGTCCTACGGCATGGTACTGGTGACCGGTCCGACGGGAAGCGGGAAGACCACGACGCTCTATGCCGCGCTCAATGAGGTGAACACCAAGGAGGACAAGGTGCTCACCATCGAAGATCCCGTCGAGTATCAGCTGAAAGGCGTCATCCAGATTCCGGTGAATGAAAAAAAGGGGCTGACCTTCGCCAAGGGGCTCCGGTCCATCCTTCGTCACGACCCTGACAAAATCATGGTGGGAGAGATCCGCGATGCCGAGACGGCGCAGATCGCGATTCAATCCGCGCTGACCGGGCACCTCGTGTTCTCCACCGTCCATGCCAATAACGCGTTCGATGTCATCGGTCGATTCGTGAACATGGGGATCGAACCCTACAATTTCGTGGCCTCACTCAATTGCATCATGGCACAACGCCTCGTGCGACGACTCTGTGATGCCTGCAAGGTTCCGATCTCGGTCCGTTCCGCGCACTGTGAGCAATCTGGATTTGACCCGGCGCTCTTCGTGGATCGGGTGTTGTATGGAGAGAAGGGTTGTGTGGACTGCCACGGGCTCGGGTTTCGCGGACGGCATGCGATCACGGAATTTCTGCCCGTGACCGACCGGATCAAAGATCTGATTCTTGAGAAGAAACCGCCGTCCGACGTGCGTCTGGCGGCGATCGACGCGGGCATGACCAGTTTGCGCGAAGCCGGTATTGCCAAAATCCTGGCAGGCGAGACGACGATGAAAGAAGTCAATCGGATGACGTTTCTTGGGTGACAGGTCATGGTCTCACTCTTTCCCATCCATCGCCCTCGGTTCGGGGTCAGCTTTCGAGCTCACGCGCTTGATTTGGTGGAGGTGCGGCGAGGCTGGAGGTGTCGACCCACGGTGACACGAATCGCGACACGCCCCTTACCAGCCGGACTCCTAATGCCAAGCGCCGACAATCCTACGATGCGCGATCCGGCTGCCGTGGCCAAGGAACTCGCGACCCTCTTCGATGGTGTGCGTGATCGCGCTGTCGCGATCGATCTGCCGATGGCCTGTGGGACGCTGGCCCTGCATCACTTCGAGACGTTTCCAGCCAGCCGCACAGAACAAGAGGCGCTGCTTCGATGGCGACTGCGTCAGGAGGAACACCTGACGGCTCCGGATCTCACACTCTCTTGGTCTGCGGTGCCCTCCACCGTATCCGGGTCAACGTCGGTCTCAGTCCTATCCGTGGCCAGTCGAACGAGCATCCTCGACCAGTACCATCACGTCTGTGAAGCCGCGGCGCTTATTCCCGTGTCGATGGGATGGTCCACGTGTCATCTGCTTGATCTCGTGCGTGCCACGTTCACGGGGACGCATCATGAGCTGTATGTCGCCCATCGGACTGCGGAGGCCCTCATCGTGCTGGGTGTGCGACAGGGGCGTCCGATCGGTCTCCGCGTCAAGCCGTTGCGGCGTGGGTCCCTTGATCTGAACCGGGAGCTGCTCCAGACGCTGCAGTATTTTGCCCAGGACCATCCCGTTTCGAATCACACGGCCGCTCGCACCACACCCTGTTACGTGATGGATGAAACGGTGGTGGTTACGGGAGCTGAGACCCCCGGGCACCAATCAGAGACCTGGATGGTGCAGGAGCACTGGACGGTTCCGATTGTGCGGATCACTTGGTCGACAGCGCCCGTCGTGAGTCAGGTCCCCTCTCCTGACCAGCCTCCGTACGGCGCGTTGGCCTGTGTCTTGGCCGCATGAGGGATGCCATGTTTTCTAGGAATGGGCATCATGACTCGACGCGGCTGATTCCAATACGGCCGTTCTCGCTCGTCTCTCGGCAGATGCTCGTGGCCCGAGGAATCCAGTGGGGATTGGCATTCCTCTGTCTGGGCGCCGGTCTGCTCGCCGGATGGATGGGGTGGGAGAGTGGCCTGATCGAGGCGGAGGCCAATCGCTATGCGACGGCGTCGGAACGGACGGAGGCGCTCAATCAACACGTAAGGGCGCAGCTCGAACAGGGACGACTCACGCTTTCGGCTGAGCAGCTGGCGGAGATTCAGCAGGAGGTGCGGTTCGTGAATCAGTTGGCCCAGAAACGCCGCTTCTCGTGGACCCAGCTCCTCCATGATCTTGAAGAAACATGTCCTCCCGGCATTGCCATCGGCAAGATCCAGCGCGATGCGCACGCTGCCACCATGATGATCAGTGGGCACGCGGCCAGTATGGGCGAGTTGCAGGCGTTGATGAGTCAGTTGCAAACGAGATCTGCGTTTCGGCGTCCGGTTCTCCATCACCATCAGCTTGCCGACTCATCCTCTACTGAGGGAGCGGCGGAGCGTGACGGCGGGCGCGTCGAATTCTCCGTGACCGTGGAGTATCACGGGATTTCAGATATGGGACAGACCGATGCGTCTTAACCTGCCCGCAATTCGACTGCCGAAACCGATGCGACGAGGACTGGTGCCGCTGATGAGCCTTGCCGCGCTGTCACTAGTGGGTGCCGGGCTTATGTACGCGTGTTGGTTGAGGCCAGCTCAGGACGCATTGCTCCGTGCCGAGCAGGCGTATCAGGCTGCGAAACAGACACAGGCCACTCTTCAGCGGACGAAGGCTCGACAAGTCCAGGCTCAGGCCGCGCAGCAGCAGCTGGATCTCGCCAAGGGCGCCTTGCCGAAACAGGAGGAGTTTACATCCCTCGCGATGACGCTCGCCGAGCTTGGCAAGCGCGAACATGTCCTGATCCCGAGGATGGGCTACGACATCAAGAAACCAGAGGAGGGGCGGTTAGTGAAAGCGACGATGGCGTTCAAGGCCACCGGCGACTATGCCGCGATCTATCGATTTCTCCACCGACTTGAAACCACGGAATCGTATCTGGTCATTGAACGGTTGGATGTGGGCAGTGAGCACAGTCAGAAGGCCTCCGCGGGGCGTGTCATCGTCAATATCACGGTGGCGACCTACTTGCGGCAAGAACCACGAGGCGGGACCTCGCTATGACGGACCGGCAGAAATGGCTGGGGGTGGGTGGGCTCGTGCTGGTCTGGATTACCTTGTTCTCTGTGATGGTGATTTCGGCCCCGTCCCCTGAAGAGGTGCCGTTAAAATATCGCTCGGGCACGGTCATGGCCCGATCGACGGCAGCGGCTCCAAACGAGGAGTGGACGGTGCATTCCTTGCGTGCGCAGGAACGGCAACTGCCCGACACCCCTAAGCGAAACATCTTTCTGCCATCGTCTCGCCCCATGGATCCACAGGTCAAGGTCGTCGCTCGGCAGAAGAGACCGCAACCGGTGATTGCCGAGACCGTCCCGCCAACTCCTTCCGTGCCCCCAGGGCCCCCCGTGCCTCCCCCGCCGACGCCGGAAGAATTGGCGCAACAGCAGGAGGCCTTGCGGCGGCAGCAGCTCCAGGAGCAAATGACACAGTATCGCTATTTAGGCTATGTCAATCGGAACGGGGTGCACCAGGCGTTTCTGGGAAAGGGGCGGGACATCTACATCATCCGGGAAGGGGACACGCTCGATGGGAAGTTTCAGGTGGCACTTATTGAAGCTACGTTGGTGAAGTTATTTGAGGCAGAGTCCAAGCTGGAGACCACCTTGAATCTTAAGAAGGAGGAAGGGGCAGCGCCCGGCGCGTGACGCGTCTTGGCCTTCTCGACGCACGCTGACTTCACCGCCTTCATTGGCCCAACGGGTCTGACGCTGCGATAAAGTGCCACAAGCCACCTGAGAAATAGTGGAGAGCAGCAGGAACTCGGGGGTCAGGCTGCGTTCGTGTGGACTCGGAACAACGGTATCCATAGTTTCGCCCTCACGAGAAGGCTGCGGCGTGCCCCCCGGGTTTCTGCTGCTCTCGTGCTCTTCACATTGCAAATCGCCTGGTTAATAGTGATTGAGCAAGCGCTCTGCCGCATGCGTTCTCCGATGTTCTTGCTCGGCCAGCCGTCTTGTGGTCGTGATGCTCTCATGGCGCATCATGTCCTGGACGGCCGTCAATGGAGCTCGCTTTGCAAGCGCTTGTTTCCCCGCTGTGTGACGGAGTGAGAGCGGCGTAATACCCGCCCGCGTAATCTGTGCGCGTTTGAGCGCGCTCGCAATCCTTCGACGCATTTCGCGCGTGGGCATCCGCCGTTCTTCCTCGTCCGTGTAGACAGTGAAGAGGGGCGCCACTTCAGGAATTCTTCCGTCTGGATAGCGTCGTCGGAGGTACTCGTCGAGTTCCTCCTTCAGCGGTTTCACCAGCAAGACTGGTTCTTCCTTTTGCTTCCCTTTACTTTTAAGAAACAGCCACGCCTCAGTCCCAATCATTCGGACGTCCTTGATATCCGCGACGGCGAGCTCGTGTTCCCGAGCGGCCGTCTTCAGCATCAGGCGGCAGATGATGGCATCGCGTTGGTGACTCAACCGATTACGATCGAAACTGTTGAGAAGACGCTTAATCTCGGAGAGTGTCAACCAGTCTGTTGCCAGCCAGACGGGCTGCCGAGGGGTCACGACCTGAGTCCAGGGATTGTGTGTGAGTCTGCCGACCTTCACGAGATAGGCCCCCCAGCGCTTCAGCACAGCAAGATGCAGAGCTTGGGTCCGGAGAGAGCCAGGCTGATCGGTTCGGTAGGTGCCAAAGGCATAGGCTAATTGAACCGTCAGGGCTCGTTCTGGATAGGAAGAGCCCCACCAGTCCATAAAAGACTTCAGTTTGCGTTGATACGTGTCGAGCGTCTCCGGTGAGAGTGACACCTGATCTTCGAGAAACGTCTCGATCCACTGCTTGGCTTCCGCGTAGGTGACAAGAGAAAGCGGCGCGTCTGTCTGACGCTCACGCTGATCGTGTGTAGGCATTCCGGACTCCTTCCCTGCGAGATTCTATAGGGCCTCAATTTGTAAATCAATATATATTCTTAATGTATTCTATTGAGCCCTGGTAGACCATGAGCTACCTGCCCTTCCCCATCTCGTACGACGCGCGGCGCGGGTTGTGAAGGAGGGGAGCGGGTAGCCTATTTCTACCAGGGCCTAGTGGGAGTGTGGACCGCGACTGATCTGCTGCAGGGACATCCCAAGAAGGGTTATGAGCCACATCGACCCGACAATCCACACGAAGTCTCCAGAACCCCTGATCAAGAGCGTAGCACTCGATCGCAGCATCAGACCCGTTGGGCCTGTTCCCTCTAACCCTCAGGTTGAAAGAATGCGCTCGTATGCGAGCACGGGTGCCGGAGAACGGAAGGGAAGGAGGTGGGCGGGCAAGTCGGATCGGTACCAGTCGACGAGAGTGTCTGAACAGCGGATGAGCGCCATTCGTGAGTTCCCCATGGCCTCCTTCCCAAGCCAATCAGTTCGTAACACGTTAATAATTCTGGAGAAGTACAGGTTCTGTACATAGAACCCACAATAGGACGAGACATTTTAGCGGCTAAATTACAAACGTATTATGTGAATAAATTTCTTATTATGCGTATTGTAATGAGTAGGGGTTTTGTATATAAGTCGTTTTACACAATTATGAAGACGAACAGTGCACTGATACGAATAGTGTGTACATGATTGTCATGAGGCAAATGATCATGAACCGGAATAGTCAGGAGTCTGCCGTCACAAGACTGACTCCGTCCACGCACATGAACTGAGTGCCCTTGATGAAAAATCTTGAGGAAGACGTCTCCACCAAGGAGCGAGCCAAGCGAAAAATCGAGCGCGATCTTGGTCCCTTGCTGCTCGCGTGGTTGTCCGATCCGCAGACCGTCGAAGTCATGCTGAACGCCGACGGTCGTCTGTGGTGCGAACGCCTCGGCCATCGCATGCAGTGCATCGGCGAGCTTCCCGCGGCCCGTGCTGAAGCCATCATTCGCACCGTCGCCGGATATCTCGATAAAACGATCACACGCCAACAGCCCATTCTTGAAGGGGAGTTACCCCTCGATGGCTCACGCTTTGCCGGTCAAGTTCCTCCCATCGTCGCGGCGCCGACCTTCGCGATCCGAAAGCGGGCGGTGGCGGTGTTTACGCTCGAGCAGTACGTCGAGAACGGCATCATGTCCATCGAACAACAGGAGGTCCTTCTCAGCGCAATTGCCGCCAGTCGGAACATCGTGGTGGTGGGCGGCACAGGGTCCGGCAAGACGACCCTCGTGAACGCGCTCATTGCGGCCATGATTCAGCAGTTCCCTGATGCCCGCATCGTCTTGATTGAAGACACTGGGGAAATTCAATGCCGCGCCACAAATTACGTGGCCTATCACACCTCCCTGGATGTGCCGATGGCGCATCTGCTGAAAACCACGTTGCGCATGCGACCCGACCGCATTCTCGTGGGTGAAGTGCGCGGGCCGGAAGCCCTCGATCTCCTGATGGCCTGGAACACCGGCCATGACGGAGGCATCGCGACCCTCCACGCCAATAATGCACGGAGTGCCTTGTCGAGATTGGCGCTCCTCATCAGCATGAGTCAGGACTACCCGAAACCGATCGAACCGCTTATTGGGGAAGCCGTGCACGTCATCGTGCACATCGCGCGGACGGCCGATGGCCGTCGGGTGCAGGAGATTCTAGAAGTCAACGGATACGAGCACGGGCACTATCATCTTCGTTCACTCATCTAACCAGGAGTGTGTCTATGTCGAGGTCTGAGTCGTTGCCGTGGGGGAAGTCATCGTGGTGGGTACAGCTGGGCCTGTTGGCGATCGTATTGCTGGCGGCGCTGCCCGATGTGGCCTCTGCTGCGTTGGGCGGTGGCGGCGGATTGCCCTATGAAGCACCGTTGGTCCGGCTTCGGGCCTCCATCACCGGTCCCGTGGCCTTTTCGATTTCGCTGCTCGCCATCGTCGGCGTCTTGGGCATTTTGATTTTCGGCGGCGAGCTCACCGGCTTCATGAAGACCCTGATCTTTATTGTGCTGCTCGTGGCCATCATTGTGGGCGCACAGAACTTCCTGACCACGTTCTTTGGGGCCGGTGCAGAAATCGCGTCCCGCGCAGATGAGTCCCTGTCGGTCGCACGGAGTCCTATTCATCCAGCAGGTGGGAGACTGGGCTGACCATGGCGCTGCGCACGGTGCCGATCAGACGCGTGACACACCGCGAGAACCTGTTCATGGGCGGCGATCGCGAGCTCGTGCTCTTTACCGGCGGCGTGGCAGCGGCGTTGATCCTGACCGCGCAAACCGTGCTGGCCACAGTGGTCGGGATCGGAGTCTGGCTCGGGGTGCTGTATGTCCTCCGGCTCATGGCGAAGGCCGACCCGAAGATGCGTGGCGTGTATCTGCGGAGTCTGCGCTATGCCGCCTATTATCCGCCGCGCAGTACCCCCTGGCATGAGAACAGCGCGAGGCGAGGGAATCAGTACGCATGATGGCGCTGACGATCATGATTGCCCTGGTGGGCCTCCTCTTGGTGCTGGCCTTGGTCCAGCGCATCCGAGAAGTGGACGCCATCTACAAGGTCAACAAGCATCGGTCGACCGACGCGGGCGTGGCGGACCTCTTGGTCTATGCGGCGGTGGTCGATGACGGAGTGATCGTCGGCAAGAATGGCTCGTTCATGGCGGCCTGGTTGTACCAAGGCGATGACCACGCCAGTAGCACCGAGCCGCAGCGTGAAGCGGTGTCATTCCGCATCAATCAAGCCCTGAGCGCGTTGGGCAACGGCTGGATGCTCCATGTGGATGCAGTCCGTCGGCCCTCGTCCAGCTATTCGGAGCCAGGTCTCTCCCACTTTCCTGATGCCCTCTGCGCCGCGCTCGATGAAGAACGTCGCCGCCAGTTCGAGGGGTTGGGCACGATGTACGAAGGGTATTTTGTCCTGACCCTCACGTATCTGCCGCCGCTCCTCGCGGAGCGTAAGTTTGTCGAGTTGATGTTCGACGACGATCAACCCTCCACGAATTCTCAAGAGCAGACGAGGGGGTTGATCGAGCAATTCAAACGAGACTGTCTGTCGTTCGAATCACGGATCTCGACCGCGATTCAATTGCATCGACTCTGCGGCCAGCAGCTGGTGACGGAGGAGGGGGCGACCATCACGCACGATGAGTTCCTCCGCTGGCTTCAATATTGTGTGACGGGCCTCAATCATCCGGTGCTCCTGCCGTCGAATCCGATGTATCTGGATCAACTGCTCGGTGGGCAAGAATGGTGGTCCGGGGTCATTCCCAAGATCGGGCGCAAGTTCCTGCAAGTCGTGGCGATTGAAGGCTTTCCGTTGGAAGCCCATCCCGGCATCCTCGGCGCGCTCGCGGAACTCCCGGCGGACTATCGCTGGTCGTCGCGCTACATCTTCATGGACCAACACCAGGCGGTGCAGGACCTCACCAAGTATCGGCGGAAGTGGAAACAAAAAGTACGGGGGTTCATGGATCAGCTGTTCAACACGAATACCGGACCGCTCGATCAAGACGCGCTGACGATGGTGGCCGACGCCGACGCGGCGCTCGCCGAGATCAATGGCAGATTGGTCGGCGTGGGCTATTACACGAGTGTCGTGGTGCTGATGCATGAGGACCGCGCCATCGTCGAGGCCCTCGCGCGCAAAACGGAAAAGGCGATCAACCATCTGGGATTTACCGCGCGGATCGAAACCATCAACACAATGGAGGCCTTCTTGGGAAGTCTGCCAGGGCACGGCGTGGAAAATGTCCGGCGTCCGCCACTCAATACGATGAACTTGGCCGATCTGTTGCCGACCAGTACGATCTGGACGGGGAGTGCGACCGCGCCCTGTCCGATGTATCCCCCGCAGGCTCCGGCGCTCATGCACTGCGTCACACAGGGCGCCACACCCTTTCGCTTGAATCTCCATGTCCGCGATGTCGGCCACACCCTGATGCTGGGACCGACGGGCGCGGGGAAATCCACCCATCTCGCCCTGTTGGCGGCACAACTGCGACGGTATGCAGGCATGTCGATCTATGTGTTCGATAAAGGCCGCTCGATGTATCCGCTGGCAGCCGGGATTCGCGCCCATACGAACGGGACGAGTGGACTGCATTTCACCGTGGCGGGCGATGAGAGCGCGTTGGCCTTTTGTCCGTTGCAGTGGTTGGAGACGAAAGGTGATCGCGCCTGGGCGATGGAATGGCTCGATGCCATCCTGTTGCTCAACGGCGTCGCGACGACGCCTACGCAGCGCAACGGCATTGCAGAAACCATTCTGGCGCTCTACGCGAATGCGGAATCTCATCGTGCGACCACGACACAGGCGCCGCCACCGACGACGCTCTCGGATTTTGTGACCATGGTGCAAGACGAGCAGATTCGCGAGACGTTGAAGCCCTACACGGTCAGTGGCGCGATGGGCCATCTGCTCGATGCGGAGCACGATGGGCTCGCCCTCGCGGATTTCACCGTGTTTGAAGTGGACGAGTTGATGGGACTGGGCGACAAGTTCGCCTTGCCGGTGTTGCTGTATCTCTTTCGCCGCATCGAACGGGCGTTGAAAGGCCAACCGGCGGCGATCCTCATCGATGAAGCCTGGTTGCTGCTGGGCCATCCCGCGTTTCGAGAGAAGATCCGTGAATGGCTGAAAGTGCTGCGCAAGGCCAACTGTCTGGTCCTGATGGCGACACAGAGTCTCTCCGATGCGGCCAACTCCGGCATCTTGGATGTGATCGTGGAATCGACGGCGACCAAGATCTTTCTCCCCAACGTCTATGCCCGCGATGTGGATACGGCGGCGCTCTACCGCCGCATGGGATTGAACGAACGGCAGATCGAGATTGTGGCGAGCGCGATCCCGAAGCGCCAGTATTACTACGTCTCGGAGCAGGGCCGTCGCTTATACGATCTGGCGCTTGGTCCGCTCGCGCTGGCCTTTGTCGGCGCGTCGGATAAGGACTCACTCACGGCCATCCAGGAGTTGGAAGCGACCTATGGTTCAGCCTGGACCGAAGCCTGGCTGACGCGGCGTGGGTTGAGTCTGCGGGATTACGGACTGGTGACAGCCGCCGATGCACAGGGAGTGGCACGATGACGACGATTGCACGCATCAGACAACTCTTAGAGAACGAAGTGATTCCCAAGGGCGACCCTCGCCAGTCAGCGGAGCTGGTCGAGGGTGGGCGACGGGCTGGTGAGCAGCCGAACCCCTACCTGTCCGCCCGCCGCACCTGGAACGATCTCATGCGAGCCTCAACGGCCTCCCGCCGTTCATGGGAAATGCTGGCGCTCCTCTGTCTCCTGATTGTGCTGGCCTCGGTCGGTGGGATGACCTACATCGGCAGCCAGTCCAAGTTCATTCCCTATCGCTATGACGTGGACCAGCATGGTCGCGCCGTGGCGGTAGGTCCGATGGATGCAGCCAGTCCAACCGATCCTCGGGTGTTGGCGGCAGCGGTATCTGGCTTCATCGAACAGTCGCGTCGCGTGTCGGCGGACATTGCGCTCCAACGCAAGGCGGTGTTTGCCGTCTACGCCATGCTGAATCAACAGGACCAGGCCTTCGTGAAGATGAATCACTGGCTCAACGGCTCGGACGATGTGAACCCCTTCAAGCGGGCGGAGACAGAGACCGTGAGTGTAGACATGACCTCGGTGCTGCAGCAAACCGCCGACACCTGGGAAGTGAGTTGGCAAGAGACGGTGTGGGACCGGAAAGGCGATGTCAAAGCGACACCGGTGCCGATGCGAGCGCTGGTCACCGTCTATGTGGTGGAGCCGACAGCCGACACCAGCGAAGAGCAAGTCCGTCAAAACCCCATCGGGCTCTTCGTGCGTGATTTCTCCTGGTCGAAACAATTGTGAGAGGACGGTGACGATGATGAAACACCTGTGGACCGTACTGCTCCTCAGTCTGCTCCCGATCCAGGCGAGTGCTCATGAGGACCTGATTGCCGATGAGTATTTCACCGGCAAAAATCCACCGCTCACACAGCAAGAACGGGAGGCGCTGGCGATCGGCGAGAAGGACAGTGCCGAAACCGGGCAAGCCGCCGTCGCCCCGAGCGGCGTCATCAAGTTCCCCTATGGCTCCCATCAAATCGGCCTCATCTGTGCGCCGCTTCACGTCTGTGATGTCGCGCTGCAATCAGGCGAGCAGGTGAATGCGATCCATGTCGGCGACAACGTACGCTGGTCAATCGATGCGGCCATTACGGGAAGCGGCCCGGACGAAGTGCAACACCTGATTATCAAAGTACGGGATGTGGGCCTCGACACGTCGCTGGTGGTCTCGACCAATCGCCGCGCCTACTACCTCCGGCTTCGATCCCATCGCACCCGCTACATGCCACAGGTGGCGTTCAGCTACCCGGAAGATGCCACCGTCGCGTTGGCCGCGCTCAAGGCTCGTCAATCCCGCGAGACACGCGACCAGACGATCAAGACTACCGGAGACTATTTCCCACGGTTGCACTTTGACTATGACGTGTCCGGCTCGGCGGCCTGGAAACCCGTGCGCGTGTACAACGACGGCACCAGAACCGTGATCCAAATGCCGCCCTCGATCACACAAACGGAAGCGCCGATCTTGTTGGTCGTGCGGAAAGACGGCGGTCTCTTCAGCGGCACCGAGGAGATCATGGTGAACTACAACCTCCAAGGGGATCGCTACATCGTGGATACGGTCTTTGAGAAAGCCGTGCTGCTGGCGGGTGTCGGCTCGAACCAAGCCCGCGTGACGATTGAGAGGAGGAAATAACCATGGAACGGCGAGGGCTAATGCTGCTGATCGCGCTCACCGTGAGTGGCTGCGCCAATGCGCTGCCCTATGGGAATTTTCTGCGCGACCCAATGCCCGAGACCTTTCACGCACGATTGGCAAGCGACACGGTGACGCATGTCTTGCAGCTCTATCCGCCGGCCAACACACGGTTGGCGCTCCAGCATCCCATGGATGATCCCTACGGCACCACACTCGTGGACACCCTGCGCCTCAAAGGCTATGCGGTGAGTGAATATCGGCCGGAAGCGACCTGGTCTCGTCAGCCATCGGATCGATCCGCACCACCCACGCCGAGCAAACCCGTGTCGCCCGAGGCGACGGGTGTGCCCTTGCGCTATGTGCTCGATGGCCCCTTTGAAGCCCATCTCTATCGACTCACCGTTCTCATTGGCTCGCAGACCTTGAGCCGAGCCTACCGTGTGAGTGAGGGTGGGTACGCTCCGGCAGGCGCCTGGGTGCGAAAGGAGTAAGGCGCATGGCTCGTGAGACACCGATGGATCCCGATTCCTCGCCGACTCACGCTCCCCTTCGTACAGGGGTGCGCCGCGCGAATAAGATGCCACTCGTGATCGGCGCCGCGGTGCTCGGACTCATTCTCACCGTCGTCGTGATCGTGGCGAATCAACGAGCCGCGCAACAGCAGGCGATCTTGAACACCCAAACAGGGCAGCGTCCCACTGGCCAGACGAAAGGCGCCACCTCGTTTGCCGATCAGATCATCGGTGGGCGGCAGAACGGGATGATTCCAGCGGCACCCACAAAGCCTGCTGCGCTACCGCCCAATCAGGCTGGCGGCGGCGAACCACTCCTGACCGATGAACGCGTGCGATTCGCGGGAGAACTGTCGAAGACGAATCTGCTGCTCGCGCGACCGGATCTGGACGACCCGCCGAAGCCAGGCGGTCAGCTGATGCCGGTGCACCAACTCCAAGCCCCGCAACCAGTCCGTGGGGAGGAAACCGATCCGATCAAGGCGGCAAAGCTTCAACTGTTTCAAGACGCGCTACGAGCGCCCTCCACCGTGTCCTTCACCCTCGCGCGAGGTGGGACAGGCTCGTCGATGGTTTCCACCCCAGTGGCTCCTGATCCCGTGCGACCGAGTGGTACGGACGACCCACGAACCAAGGCGGCGATGGCGCGGCAGCAACTGGCCACGGCCGGACGGAGTGACGATCCTACGAAAGCCTATCACGCGCAATTGGCCGAGTTACGCAAAGCCGGGATGCTGGGTCCTGATGGCGGCACAGAGACCACGACGGGTGGTGGGTCCTCCGGCACGAGTGGAAAATCCCTGCTCCCGAGTGCGACCACATCCGCCCCCGGTGATCGGTGGAAGCATGAGGAGGAACAGAAACCGCCTCGTGCCGAATTCCTCGTGCAAGCGGGTGATGTGCTCCCGGCGTTGGTGATCTCTGAGATCAACTCCTCGCAGCCCGGTCAGATCCTCGCGCAGGTCTCCCAGAACGTGTACGACACGCCGACCAAAACACACCTGTTGATTCCGCAGGGCACGAAACTGGTTGGGACCTATTCCAGTGATGTCGGCTATGGACAACAGGTCCTGTTGGTGGCCTGGCAACGCTTAAGCTATCCCGATGGCAAGACGCTGGACATCGGTTCGATGCCAGGGGCGACGGGTCCGGGGGCCTCGGGGTTGACCGATCTGGTCGATAACCATTACCTTCGGGTCTTCGGCTCCGCGCTCCTCATGTCGGCGGTGACGGCGGGCATCACGTTTAGCCAACAACAGTCGCAGGGCGTGGGCACCGCCGGGCAAGTGGGGATTCCGCAATACAACGCCGGGACGGCGATGAGTCAGGCCTTGGGCAACCAGCTCGGCCAAGTCACGGCGCAGCTGATCGCGAAGAATCTGAACATCGCGCCGGAGCTCCGGATTCGTCCGGGATATCGATTTAATGTGGTGGTCGTCAAAGACCTGACCTTTCCCCGGCCCTACGAGCAGTTTGATTATTAGGCGAAAGGAGAGACGACGATGAGACACGCTTCAGGCCTCGCAGCCCTGACCCTCTCCGCGCTGTTGCTCGCGCCAGTGGCTCCAAGCCATGCCACGGGCATTCCGACCTTCGATGGCGCGGTGTTGGCCCCCTCGCTCACCGGCGCGATCTCCACGGTCACGCAACAGCTCAAGCAAATCGAGCAGTATCGGCTGCAGCTGCAACAGTACATCAACATGCTGCAGAACACGATGAACCCTGGCCTGTTTATCTGGGACGATGCCGTCACGACGATGAACGATCTGCGCTATATGATCGATACCTTGTCGTTCTATAAATCCATGTACGGGTCCGTGGCGAACTTTACTGGCAACTTCCATGATTTCGCCTTTTATCGGACATCACGCTGTTTTACCGGTGGGGGCTGTTCTCCCCAGGAGTGGGCCATGATCCTGCAAAACGAAGCGATTGGCGCGCAATCGCAGAATCAGTCGATCAAAGCCTTGTTCCGTGGCTTGGAGCGCCAGCAAGACACGTTGGGGATTGATGCGCGACGGCTGAAGCGAGTCCAAACCGCCGCCCAATCGACCAATGGACAAGTTGAAGCGATTCAATACGCCAATATGTTGGCGAGTGAAGAAGCGAACCAGCTGCTGCAGATTCGCGCAGCGCTGTTAGCTCAACAGAATATGGACGCGGCTCGTGCTCAGGCGATTGCCGATCGCGAGGCGAAGGAAATGGCGGCGAACCGGAACTTTCGATCGGCCACACCGCAACCCAGTGCGATACGGGCGTGGTGAACTGCGAAGGAGGAATGATGCGGAATATGTATCTGGTGCTCTGTGGAGTTGGAATCCTGTGCGGGGTAGCAATCGGAGGCTGTTCACAACCACCTCCGCCTCCGATGCCAGCGGTCAATGCGGAAAACTGTCAGCCTGAGAATATGAAGAAAGTCGATTCCTCGATAGAAGCAACATTTCGAGTTGCCTGTACAACAAAAGGATTCTTCAAAAATCCAGGCTATTAGCGCGATGTGATGCTCCGATGCGGCAACGGACACCTCTTATTGCCTACATGCTTCTGATTGTTCTGCTGCTCAGCTTGTTGATGTGGTCTGGTGAGGCGCAGGCAGCTGTCACCTCAGCGGGTCTACTCGATACCGCCCTCCAACAGTTCAATACAGCGGCGACAGCTTGGGGCACCTATATCACGGCGCGAGCGACCTGGCTCTTTTGGACGCTCGCGATCATCTCGCTTGTCTGGACCATGGGCCAGTTGGCGCTGCAACGGGCCGAGATCGGCGACTTCTTCCGAGAGATCATCTTGTTTACGGTCACGACGGGGTTCTTTTTTTGGCTGCTGACGAACGGCCCGGCCTATGCCATGGCGATCATGAACTCCATGCGGCAGATTGCCGGAACTGCAAGTGGGCTCGGGCCGAATATCTATCCCTCCGGCATTGTCGATATCGGGTTCTTTATTTTTGAGAAAGTCCTCACGCAATCCACCATCTGGTCGCCGGTCGATAGCATGGTGGGGTTCGTGATGAGTCTGATCATTCTGATCGTCCTCGCGCTGATCGGCGTGAATATGTTGGTGCTGCTCGTCAGCGGGTGGATCTTGGCCTATGCCGGGATCTTCTTTCTCGGATTCGGCGGGTCCCGCTGGACCTCCGACATGGCGCTGCACTATTACCGAACGGTCCTGAGTCTGGGCGCGCAGCTCGGCGCATTGGTGTTGTTGGTCGGGATCGGCCAAACCTTTGTGCTGAACTATTACACTAATATGCTGGCGCAAATTAATCTGAAAGAATTGGGCGTGGTCCTCGTCGCGTCGGTCATCCTGTTTTCATTGGTGAACAAGATCCCACCACTGATCGGTGGGCTTGCGATGGGCGGTGGATTGGGTGCGTTAGGCTCTGGCATCTCGGCTGGCGGGATCATCAGCGGAGCGATGATGGCGGGCGCAGCAGTCGGGACGGCTGGCGCGGCGATGGCAGCCGGAGCTGCGGGTCTGGCTGGGGGCGGTCAAGCCTTGATGGAGGCGGTGAAGAAAGGGGCGCAGCACGTCGCGAGTGGATCGGATGTGTTGGCGAGCTTTGGGAACGGTGGATCGGGTGGGGGAGCCTCCGCTAGTCCTGTGGGAGGCAGCCCTCCCGGTGGAAGCCCTCTCGCATCCGCGATGGACGGTGTGAGTCCAGCCGGACGAGTCAGCGCCGGTTCATCGCGTGGGTCCTCGTTCGCTCATGCGGGCCGGGTGGCCGTTGATGCGATGGCGAATCTGGCCTCCGGCACCTGGGAGGCGGGACGCGCCAAGGCTCAAGATCGAATCAGTGAGACGTTTGGCGGCCAGGTGGCAAACACCATCCGCAATCAGTCCCAGGCCTCCGAGAGCAGCTCGGAGCCGACCTTCGGCGGAGATAGTTTGTCGAAGGCGCAAGCGGACGACCAGGCGTTCGATCCAGCAGCGGAAGCCGCTGCGTTTCGCGATCGACCGTCCGGATTCACGACGATGAAAGGAGGTCCAGCATGACTCGGTTGACGTTTCTCCTGTCGGCACTCTATCTGTTTGTTCTTACTCTCAGCACGGTGGCGGCTCGTGCGGGTAGTCCAGGTACCACGCCCGGTCTGATGCCGATGGTACCCACGACATCGGGGAGTCCCGCCCGGCCAGGAACTCCGGCGGTGCGAGTGGATTTGACCCCCATCGAGGGCGGCTCCTCGCTGCTGACCGGCACCGTCAAGGATGCCTGTGAAGCCATGCTCTGTCTGGGCGCGATTGGCTCGGCGCCTGGCGAGTGTGCCCAGTCCCTCGCGAAATACCATGCCGCGAAGATGTGGGGGATGGGTGACGCCTTTCTCTTAATGTGTCCTGTGGTGAAGTGAGAAAGGACGCAGGATGGTTGCCGATCTCCCACCACAGCATCACGAACGGGTCGAGTGCTCAATCGCGGCGGCGGTGAAGTATGAAGTCCCTGCCAACATCGTGCTCGCAGTAGCCGAGCAAGAGGGCGGAAAGCCGGGTCAGTGGGTACGCAACGCCAACGGGACGCATGATGTCGGCCCCATGCAGTTCAACACGTCCTATCTGGAAGAACTCAAGCGGTACGGAATTACGGTTGATCATGTGGCGGCGGCGGGCTGCTACTCCTATGAGCTAGCGGCCTGGCGGCTCCGGCGACATCTGCTCTACGATCAGGGAGATCTCTGGACCAAGGCCGCGAATTATCATTCCCGCACACCGAGTCGCAATGCCCGCTACCGCGCGAAGTTAATGATCAAGGCGACGAAATGGGCGAACTGGTTGGCGGCGCGATTTTCCACCGTGGAGCTGTCAGGCGGCAAAGGACGGTCGCTCTCATCCCCACCTTCTGCGGATAACCGTGTGGACAAGTCCGCTGCGGTGTGCGTCTCGGCAGACTGTGCCGCTCGTTGAGCAGGTTGCCCATTTCGCAAGCATTCTGTTGGGCCAGATCGCAGCTAGCCTTAGGCGATCCCTCATCACGTTCAACTAATTGAATTGACATGCGACACATGGCGCATTGCAGTTTTACATGATTAAAAATTTTCGCCACAAGGGACTCCAGCGGTTGTTTCATGAGAACGACGCGCGAGGCGTCAATTCGGAGCATGTCAGAAAGCTGCAAAACATTGTAGCGACACTGGATGCCGCGCCAACAGGTGATCATATGACCCTGCCGATTTTCCGGCTGCATCCCTTGAAGGGAACGTTCACAGGCTGTTGGGTGTGACGGTACGGGCGAACTGGCGGGTGATCTTCCGTTTTGATGACGGGGCGCGTGACGGTGATTATCTGGATTACCACTGGAAGGAGCTCACATCATGATGAAGCACCCCCCTCACCCTGGCCGCGTGATTTTACAGGAATGCATTGAGCCGTTAGGTCTGAGTATGACGGACGCCGCCGCTGCCCTTGGTGTGACACGAAACACCTTGTCCGAGTTGGTGAACGGCAAGCGCGGCATTTCGCCAGAAATGGCCGTGCGGTTGTCCAAGGCGTTCGGCGGCACAGAAGACGGTTGGCTGGTGCAACAGGCGCAGTATGAGCTGGCTCAAGTCCGGCGCGACCGCATTAAAGTTCGACGCCTGCAGATCGCGTGATCCTTTTGGCCTCGCATTGCAGTGCTTCACAAAGGGTACGTTCTGCAACACGCACGGAACCCGCGAAAACCGTGGCATTCCTGTGTTCCACAGCTATGTTTCGGCAATGATGGCCGCTTTAGGACTGACCCGACGATAAATCACAATCCGCTCAACTTCGTCGAGCGAGAGCTGATCGGTCCATCGATCATAGAGACCGGTCGTACGGACACTTCCATGGTTCGCCATCTGCTGCGCGATTTCCCTCATGTTGAAGATCTCCAGTCCTTCAAGAGACATTGATTCCCGCTTCGCACGATTGTTATCCATGAGGTTCGTCCATTCTTAGAAGTCGTCGTGTAGGTACCCCTGTACGTTTACTGCGCGTAGACCATTGGAAGCTCTGACCAACACGTCGTGTAGGCCGGTGAGCGACGGAGAAATTTGGTGTGCCAGCTCTTGGTGAGACCACTCGACGCATACTGCAAGGTCCCTGATCCCCACCGATCGTTCACCGCATCGAGCGCTTTCATCAAACGCGACGTGCGCGATCGATCCATGACCGTGAACAGATCGTGCTGGATCTGATTCACTGGCACCAGCTCCGTGAGGAGCACTCCCGCCTTTTTATAGTGGTAGCCGACGCGATAGATTTTCTGTATTCCATCAATCGCCGCACGAATCAACGCTGGTGTCGCATCAGTGGCAGCCGACAACTTGCGCGTGAGCGCATTGCTGTACTGCGGCTCGTGCGAGAAGCTATTAGTGGTGAGAAAGACCGTGACAGTGGTGGCCGCCAATCCTTCCTGTCTAAGCTTTTCCGCCACGCGTGTGGTGTAGACCGAGATCGCTTCCTCCATCTCCGCCAACGTGCTGATCGGTGCTCCAAACGACCGAGAGCAGGTCAGGCTTTGTTTTGCCGGTGGGCACTGTTCCAGATCCAAACAGGAGTGGCCGCGCAGCTCCATCACCAAGCGAAGCCCTACGATGCCCATCTGTTTTCGGATCAACGGCTTGTTTGCGTCACGCAGTTGCAGAGCCGTCCGAATACCGTGTTGATTGAGGAATCGCCCATGATTGCGACCGATGCCCCACACATCCTGCACGTCGATTCGATTCAATAGCGCCTCACGGTCTGGACACGTGCGAAGATCAAAGACGCCGCCGGTATCTGGGCTGCGTTTGGCTATGCGATTCGCGATCTTCGCGAGGGTCTTCGTCTCGGAGATGCCAATAGAAACCGGGATACCAGTCCATCGTTTTACCGTATCGCGGATCGTCCGGCCGTAGTCCGTGAGATCCCGTGACGAGAAACCCGTCAGACTCAGAAACGCTTCATCAATCGAGTAGCGTTCCATATCAGGGCAGAATTGCTCAATGGTCTCCATCACCCGATGGGACAGATCAGCATAGAGCGCGTAGTTGGACGAGAACACCTGAACGTGGTGGACCTTGATCAGCGGCCGGATCTGAAACTCAGGGATGCCCATGGGAATCCCAAGCGCCTTCGCTTCCTCTGACCGCGCCACGACGCAGCCATCATTATTGGACAGAACGATGACCGGCTTGTGGCGGAGCGTGGGATTAAAGACTCGTTCGCACGAGACGTAGAAGTTATTGCAATCGACGAGGGCAAAGATAGGAGGCATCGCCTCACAGCGCGTGAATGACGTTCGTCACCACGCCCCAGATCTCAAAATCCTGCTGCGGCTGAATAGCGATCGGCTGATAGTTGGGATTGGCGGGTAGTAAACGAATCGTCTGGCCTTGCTTCGACAAGCGTTTCACCGTAAGTTCTCCATCGAGCGCGGCCACAATCACGTGGCCATCGGTGGCCTCCAGCGATCGATCTACCACTAAGAGATCCCCGGAGTGAATCCCAACGCCAATCATCGAGTCCCCCGTGACTCGGACGAAGAACGTGGCGGCGGGATGCTTGATCAGATGGCGATTCAGATCGAGGGTGCCCTCCAGGTAGTCATCGGCAGGGGAGGGAAAGCCGGCTGGGAGACGACCCAAGAAGATTGGTAGCTTGTACTTGGTCGACAGATCAGGCGCGTAGACCGCTTCAACGAACATTGGACCACCTTCCTTTCCAGGGGGCGTTAGTCTACTCCGAGACGGGGACCGGCTCAAGGCACCGGATCATTCGGTAGGGGAGGCTCGATAGTCTGTCCGGTCAATGCACCGTTCATATGACGTTCGATCGATCTTGATCCAGTCGGTATCGTTTACTCCTCTCTTGTTGATCGAGACAGAACTGTGGGGAAAGGCGGAGGCCACTTTGATCCATCGATCTTGCTCGTGGGCGATGGTGCGGATCTCTTTCGCAGCTTCAGCAAGATCCTGATCCTGGCTGAAGAGCACCGCCACATCGTACATCTTATGATGTGCCAGTCGAATCATATCGATGGCAATGCGGACATCAATGCCTTTTTCTTCACGGATCTGGGTGCTTTGCTCAGATCCATCAGAGAGTTTGATCGTTTGATTGCGATAGCGTAGGGGACGAGTACACACATGAATACCTTGTCTTCCCATTGCGGCCTTTTTCGCGGCCCAAAAGGGATGCCAAGAGTCCGAAGGATCAGGCATGCCGGTATAGAATCGGACTTCCTGGAACTGCCAGGCTTGAACGGAACAGACCCACTTGGCCAACGCGAGAATGTCGTAATTGGGATAGGAGTACCCGAATGCCTTCTTCACGGCATAAAACAGGTTTTGCCCGTCGATGAAGCAGATGGCTCGCTTGATGGAGGGAGGACTTGAGGGCATGATCGATGCCCTCAAAAAAAATAACCCCGCCCGAGGCCTTTCGGCAAGTCGAGCGGGGAGGAAATAATGAATGAACTATACCATCCATGCTGGGCTTGATCAAGCTTCAGTTTGTACGCTCCCATCATCACAAATGTCTTTCTTCACACTGACTTAGCTTGGTCTTTGTGGAAGAAATCGAGCCTACCCTGTACGTGCCAGCATCTTAGCATTCAGGGTGAGTGCCATCAATCTGTAATACCGGCGCATTGTAACGCGGGTTGTTAATGAGGGTGCTGACGGAAACGGCCTGAAGTTCGTCACTGGGACAAGGACAAAGTAAGTGTTGGAGGGCGTGTCCTGCTGACGCCGGATCCAGCCACTGATCATAGGACGCAGGGGAGAGGATCACCGGCATACGGTTGTGAATCGGTGCCATGAGTTCGTTGGGCTCCGTTGTGATGATGGAGCAGGTTTCCAGCAGCTGTCCCTCAGGTGGGTGCCAATGCTCCCACAGACCTGCAAAGGCGAACGGCCGGCGATCTTTCCTTCCGATCCAGAAGGGTTGTTTCCGCGTGCCTTGACGCTGCCATTCAAAAAATCCGTCGCTGATAATCAGGCACCTCCGTTTC
>WBZN01000614.1_pt1 | contig 25743 bp, 22 predicted proteins | sample 5204281 | NCBI WGS metagenome assembly WBZN01 (sample SAMN12344347, study PRJNA552823) | activated sludge metagenome | biome: Activated sludge suspended growth; feature: Nitrification reactor; material: Wastewater; isolation source: activated sludge from nitrification reactor of wastewater... | reverse complement strand
TGTGTTCCCGCTCGACGATCCAGGCCTCGACGGCAAGGATGTCCGACTCGGACGCTTCAATCTTCATCAGGTATTGCCGGAAGACTTGCAAGGCCCGCAGCCGGCTCAAGCGACTCACGGTCTGCGCCATGACCGCGGCACGGTCACGATTGTCACACAGCTCCAGTAATGCTTGAAGTCTTCGGCAGTGGGTGCGAATCGAATGGATGGTATCAGCGGTGCCGTCGCCCGCCATCGCGTGGCGTACCAATCGAAGGACCGTGGCCTGATAGGCGGCAGCCGCCTGAACGACTTCTTGCCCGAAACTGGGTGGTGCGGTATGAATAGAGGATCGTGGCCTTCTCATGGCAGCCTCACAGTAGACATGAGCGGTGTCGGCCGGAGAGCAACGGCAAACCTTCGAGTCACGATTGAACTCATGACCGCCACCTGATGACCGACTGTCTTCCTGCTGGAGAATGCCCGATGGACTGCCTCTTCTTTCGACATGGTATCGCGATCGAGCGTCAGGAGTGGAGCGGGCAGGAAAACGACCGCCCACTGACCGACAAAGGCGCGGCACGCACCCGGGAATCCGGCAAGGGGCTGCTCAATCTGCGCATCAGACCGACACATATCCTTTCTAGTCCCTTGGCGCGTGCGCATGAAACCGCTGCCATTCTTCAATCCTTGATTCGTGCCAAGCCGAAGATCCGGATCTGCGCCGAACTCAATCCAACAGCGCATCCGCGCACCCTGTTCGCGCTGCTGGATGCGCTGCCGCCGGACGCCGTCGCGCTTTGTATCGGCCATGAACCCCACCTGAGCCTGGCGGCCGGAATCCTGCTCACGGGAAAACCCTGCAGCGGCCTGGCGCTCAAAAAAGCAGGAGCCTGCCTGATCCACATCGAAGAGTCCGTGAGGCCGACGGCAGGACAACTCGAATGGTGGCTGACGGCAGCACAACTGCGCGCCCTCGCATGATCACCAGCCGACTCACAGGCCAGCCCGATACGTAGCAAATACCGGGCGCGCATTGTGAAACCCGACCTGCCGGGATACTCGAGGCTGCTCATAGAAACAGACAGGGCTTCGAACGAGCGCACCGCGCGAGGGAGGGCGGAGGACACAGATCCCGAGGCGGCCGGCGTCTCAGGTGCCTTCGTCTTCCTGGCTTGTGGTGACGAACTGAACCGGCCGTTTGAACACCTTCTCGAAGAGATCGCTGCGACCCCGCGCCGCCCAGATTTCCAGCTCGGCATCACCCGACACGTCCACCGTGATGACGACGGTCTTGCCGATTTTGACCTCGACGTTCCGCACCACCGAAAACTGGCTTCGATCCAATCCGTCGGCAATACGGAGCAGGGCCGACAGCACGTTGATGATGCGCTGGTTTCCTTGCGGCAACGCGGTGAACTCACTGTGCTTCCGCGTCGGCACCGAGCGGCGGTGATACCGCGCGACATTCGCCACCAGATCGATTTCCTCGGCGGTGAATCCGGAGAGATCGCTGTTCTTGATCAGGTAGTAGGCATGTTTGTGATGCTGGCGTGAATTGATCAAATATCCGATGTCGTGCAGGATGGCCGCGAACTCCAGCCACTCGCGCTCCCGCTGCCCGAATCCATGCAAAGAGGTGGTTTGATCGAACAGCCGCAAGGCGAGTCCGGCGACATGGAGCGCATGCGTTTCAGAGACATGGCATCGGCGAGCCAGGGCCAGAATGTTCCGCTTCCGGACATCCGGAATATCTCGCTCCGCCTGAATGCCCTCGTGGTGGCGCTGAATAAAGTCGTAAATGATCCCTTCCCGGATCGCCTTGTCACAGATCGTAAGCTCATCTTTCCGCAACAGGTCGAGCAGGATTCGAAACACCATCGTCGCAGGAAGCAGCGTATCCACCCGTTTGGGATCGAGCCCCGGCATGGCCAGCCTGGTCTTCAGCGTGGCGTCGGCCAGACGTTTTTCAACGCCGGCAATTTCTTTCGCCGAAATTTTGGTGAGGTTCAGCTGCTGGAGCGGGCGGCCCGTGCGCTGCAGGTAAATGACTTCGGCCAGGTTGCCCGCCATCCCGGAAGTGGCAATGATCTGCTCCACGCGTTTCGTCTTATAGGTCCCGAGCGCCTGCTTGAGTTGGCCTGTCACGGCCTCTTCCAACTCATGCAACATCGCCTTGGATGGCGGCGTCTTCGTCAGATACAAATCTTTGAGCCGAATCGCTCCCAACTTGAGGCTGCGAGCCTGATAGATCGTCTCCCGGTTGCCGACAATCACCTCGACCGAACCGCCCCCGATATCGATCACGAGGGTAGGCGGCTCAGGGAGAGCGACGCTGTTTTGCACGCCGAGGAAGATTAAGCGGGCTTCCTCTGCGCCGGTGATGACCCGGACCGTCAACCCGGTTTGTTGCGCGACATGATCCAGAAATTCGCCGCCGTTTCGCGCCTCCCGCACCGCGCTGGTCGCCACGCCTTCGATTCGCTCGTACCCCTTGTTCCTGGCCAGCGTGACCAGGTTTCGGATGACTTCCAGGCCGCGCATCATCGCCTGGTCGGAGAGGCGACGTGACGTGAACACCCCGTCACCGAGACGGGTCATGTCTTTGAAGCGGTCGAGGATCTTATAGGTGTAGTCCGGCTGCACTTCCGCCAGGACCATATGAATGGAATTGGTGCCGATATCGAGGACGGCCAGTTTGGGCATCTACACGCTCGCAGAGGGGGCTACGTGCCGGATGTTCTTGCCTTCGACCATGTAGACGACAAGCTCCGCGATATTGGTGGCATGATCGGCGATCCGTTCGAGCGACTTCGCCACGAAGGTGAGGCGGATCGCGCGGGTAATGGTCCGCGTGTCTTCCAGCATAAAGGAGAGCAGTTCTCGAAACAACTGTTCGTTCACCTCATCGACAAAGTCGTCGTCGGCGCACACCTTCCGCGCCAGCACCGGATCTGAATTCACGAAGGCATCCAGGCAGTCCTTGACCATGCGCATCGTCCAATTGGCCATGCGTGGGATGTCGATATAGGGTTTCAGCTGCGGCTCGCCGTTCAGCTCCAGGGTGCGCTGCGCGATGTTGTCGGCGAGATCGCCCATCCGTTCCAGTTCAGACGAAATCTTCATCCCCGTCGTCACGAACCGCAGATCACGGGCCGTGGGCTGCTGCAGCGCCAGCAACTGGATGCAGAGTTCATCGATCTCGACATCCAACGCGTTGACATCGTGGTCCTGCTTGATGACATCGACCGCCAGATCGGAATCCCGATCCACCAACGCCTGCAGGGCCTGTTGAATCTGCGATTCGACGAGCCCGCCCATACGGAGCAATGTCTGCTTGAGATGCGCGAGGTCTTGATCGAAATGTCGTTGCATGGTCGGGCTCCTTCTCTAGCAGGCGTTCGTCTTTCGTCCGCACCGGCATATAGTTCCTAGCGTACGGCCGGCAATCGAGCGTTGTCGTCTTTGCTCTTCGCTATACGCCGCGAGCCATACGCTACGACGTTGACGAGATACGTTTCACGATTCACGCTTCATGGAACCGCACGTGACGAGAGCGCAGCACTGCGTTCGTTCTCAACATCCTGACAGGTTATCCAAACCGGCCGGTAATGTAATCTTCCGTTCGTTTATCATGCGGGGTCGTAAAAATCGTCTTGGTATCGCCGAACTCTACCAATTCGCCCATCAGGAAAAAACCGCATTGATCCGACACCCGCGCAGCCTGCTGCATATTGTGCGTCACGATCACCACCGTGTAGGTATCCTTCAAGGTATAGATGAGTTCTTCGATCTTGCCGGTCGCGATGGGATCCAGGGCCGAACAGGGCTCGTCCATCAGGATGACTTCGGGTTGGACCGCCAGCGCGCGCGCGATGCACAACCGCTGTTGTTGTCCGCCGGACAGTCCCAGGGCGCTTTGCATCAACCGGTCCTTTACCTCATCCCACAGTCCGGCGCCCTGCAGACTATGCTGCACGAGTTCATCCAGAGACCGCTTATCTTTGGTACCGTGCAGACGCGGCCCATAGGCGACATTGTCGTAGATCGATTTGGGAAACGGGTTCGATTTCTGAAAGACCATGCCCACGCGTTTCCTGAGATCGGTGACGTCGATGGCGGGGTCGTAGATGTCGACACCGTCCAGTTCCACACGCCCCACCGCGCGCGCCCCTTCTACCAGATCGTTCATACGATTCAGACATCGCAGCAATGTCGATTTTCCACACCCCGACGGACCGATGAAGGAGGTGACCGAATGAGTCCGTACCGTCAGTGAGACCCGAAAGAGGGCCTGCCGTTGGCCATAGTAGAAGTCGAGATTACGGACCAGCACTTTTGCATCGACGGAAGTTCCGTGCGCCACGTGGGGACGAGTGAGACGCGGTTGAGGAACCGTCGGACGCAGTGACATGGCCGGCGTCGGCGACAGGCTACGAGTCTGGATATCCATGCGCAATCCTTTCTGTGATCACACTGCCGATGCGGCAAATCGGCGCCGTAAACGGTTGCGGAGCCGCACCGCCGCCCAGTTCAGCGACACCACCACGAGGATCAGAATCAGCGTAGTCATATACACCATCGGCTTCGCCGCCTCGACATTCGGGGACTGAAACCCGACGTCGTAAATATGGAACCCCAAGTGCATGAACTTTCGATCGAGATGCAGAAAGGGAAGGTATTCGTCCAGCGGGAGGGCAGGGGCCAATTTCACGACCCCGGTCAACATCAACGGCGCCACTTCTCCGGCGGCCCTCGCCATGGCCAGGATCAGTCCCGTTAAAATGCCCGGTAACGCGCAGGGGAGGATCACATGCCGGAGCGTTTCAAATTTGGTCGCGCCCAGTCCGAGCGAACCTTCCCGGAAATCGCGCGGGACTGCAGACAGTCCTTCCTCCGTCGCCACGATGACGACCGGGACGGTGAGCAGCGCCAGGGTCAAAGACGCCCACAGGATGCCGCCCGTGCCGAAGGTGGGATTCGGGAGCGCCTCGGGAAACAACCAGTGGTCGATGGTGCCACCCAGCGCGTAGACAAAAAAGGCGAGGCCGAACACCCCGAAGACAATGGACGGCACACCGGCGAGATTGTTCACCGCGATCCGAACCAGCCTGACCAGCAGGCCCTGTGTCGCGTATTCCCGCAAATAGACGGCCGCCATCACGCCGAACGGCATCACCGCCAAGGTCATCAGAAAGACCATCAACACCGTACCGAAGATCGCCGGAAAGATCCCGCCCTCCGTGTTCGCTTCACGCGGCTCAGTGGAGACGAACAGCCACAGACTCCGGGCATAGGCCAGGAGTTTCTCACCCCAATGCATCCCGTTCGGCCGACTGACGGCCAACACCTGATCGAGAGAAAGCCGCACCGACCGGCCGGTGGAGAGGGTCAAGAACAGGACTTCCTGCCCGGCCTCCTTGTGGAGCCGCTCAAGCGCCTCAGTCTTGGCGAGATAGTCTCGTTCCAGCACGGCAATCTGATCGAGGAGGAGCCGGTCTCTGTCGGCATCGTCGGGGTCGAGTCGGCCGCTCAGGGTCAACGCATGCCGGGCGAGCCTGGCCTTCTCAATCCGATAATTGATGGAGCCGATTTCCTCTCGCTCCAGATGTTCGATCCGCCGACGTAACTGATTGGCCCGCTCCACCAGCGTCTTCACCGTCGTCCATGAACTTCCGCTTGCGCTTCCTGTCGCGGCCCCCTCCACGCCGACCGTGATGCGACCAAAGGCAGGCCCCCACTCACGCCGCTCCACAAGCGTGAGATCCTCGGGACGCGCGCTCGACTCAATATCCGCGGCATTGATCCAACGATATTCGGACCCGAACACATCCCGATTGCCGACACGATACCGAAACCGGCGCTGTCCGGCTGGCGAGTCCGGCGTGATCGAATTGGGGATGACTTCTTCTCCCACCACCTGACCGATCACCGTCTCCTGCGTCTTCAGCGTCGTCTCCTGCAAGGCACCGGGCCAGAATTGCCCCAGGCCGTTGACCATAATCAGGCCAAGCATGCCGGCCACCATCAACAGGCTGAGCGCCACCCCGGAGGCCGTCATCCAGACGAACAGTTCGCCGCCGCGCCAGAAGTCCTTCATGAGCTTCGACGGCTCACCCATGGCTGTACTTATCCCGGAGGCGCTGACGAATGAGTTCGGCCAACGAGTTGATGACAAACGTGACGATGAACAAGAGCAAGGCGGCCAGGAATAACACTCGATAGAGACTTCCGCCATGTGGGGCTTCCGGAATTTCCACGGCGATATTGGCCGACAACGTCCGAAAACCGTTCGCCCAGTTCCAATCCAAGATCGGAGTATTTCCCGTGGCCATCAGAACGATCATGGTTTCCCCGATGGCGCGCCCGAACCCGATCATCACGGCGGAAAAGATCCCGGGACTGGCGGACAGCAACACCAGATACAGAACGGTTTGCCAACGGGTCGCCCCCAACGCGAGCGAGCCGGCGATTTGGATTTTCGGCACATTGGAGAGCGCTTCTTCGGCAATGCTGTAGATCACCGGGACGATGGCAAATCCCATCACGATGCCGACGATCAGGGCGTTGCGCTGATCGTATTGAATGCCGAGCCGGCGTGAGAGCCAGGCCTTGACGTTCCCGTCGAACCACCAGCCTTCGATAAACGAATTGGTCCAGAGACACCCGGCGATGCCCAGTCCCAGCAGAGGGATCAACAACAAGGCTTCCTGGCCCTGCGGGAGGTGTCGTTTCACGGACAACGGACAGAGGTACCAGGCGAACGAGGCCAGGACAACCAGCAGAGGCAACACGAGCGCCATGCCGGCCACTGCGGGGAGCATTCGTTCAAGGAGGGGAGCCAGCCAGAGCCCGGCAAGGAAACCGAGCACCACGGTCGGCAACGCCGCCATAACTTCAATAATCGGTTTAATTTTTGCGCGCAGGTCCTGATGCATGAACTGAGAGGTGCACATCGCCGCCAGAATGGCAATCGGCACGGCGAGAAACAGGGCGTACATCGTCCCCTTGAGCGTTCCGAATGCCAGCGGGAGCAGGCCGAGCTTCGGCTCAACATCATCCGACCCGGAGGAGGATTGCCACACATGGGCCGGCTGATCGTACCCCTCGTACCAGACCTTGCCGAACAATGTCTCAAGCGTCACTTCAGGATAGGCATTCTGCACCTGGTACAGAGACAGTTGCCCGGCCCCGTCCAACGCGATCAACCCGTCGCCTTTCGGTGCGAACGCCACGGCGCGGATTGGAAATTCGCTGTTGGCCAGCCGCAACAACGTTTGAGAAGAGGTCGCATGGTGCAGGAACAGATTGCCCTTCTTATCGCCGGTCACAAACCCCTTGACCCGCTGCGACGGAGCAAATGCGGTGACCGGCGCATTGTGAGCGCGGAGGGTATGGATTTGGGTCAGGGTCCAACCGGACGGGGCGTCGGCGCGTCGCACAAGTCCCCAGGTCGAGACCGCACCGTCCCCGGACATGACCACCAGGCTACGATCGCCGCTCAGGAACCCCAACGTCGTGACGGCTGTCGAGGATGCGGCGACCCTATAGGCGGCCCTCATCTCCGGCGGTTCCGTCTCAGACAAGCCGACATGCACCACCTGTCCGTCCGCGGTTCCCACATACAGATTTTCAAGTAACGCGTCCAGGGCGAGCGCCGTGACCTCACCTCGCGGCTGCGGCAGTTCCGTGATGATGGGATGGTGGCCCGCCACGTCATCCGCCGCGATGCGCGCGACGAGCAGCCGGCCGTCCTTCGACAGGAGGGCCAGCAGGCTTCCTTGATCATTGGCCCGGTAGGCCAGCCTGACGATGGGGCTTTTCGTCAGTGGAATCGGTTGACCGGCACGAATATGCGGGCGCTTGCGTCGCTCGCCTTGATCGGTGAATTCCGTCGTGGTGCCGACTTTCAAGAAAAGGACTTCGCCATCGGCTGTGCCCACGGCCAACCGTGGAGCATTGCCGCCACCCGACGCCATCGCCGTGATCTGGCGGGCCGTTACCTGTGCCGGCATCTCCAAAGGGATAGGTTGGCCCGATGCCAGGTCGAAGAACTGGATGGCTCCGGATGTGAACACCTGCGCGATCTCACGATGTTCATCGACCGCCACTTGAGCCGGACCTTCGTCCACCAGCAGGGCAGGCACACTCAAGCGTTGAGTCAACTTCGCGCTCGGCGCGGTGAACAACGGGGTGACTTCGCGAAACAGAAAGAAGAAGATCCCGAGAATGCTGACGATAGTCGCGAGCCCGCCGACGGTAATAACGGCCCGGGCGAGCCGATCGAACCATGTTCGGAGATGCACAGGCTTCAGCATCAGTCTGAATCGCTCCGTGATCATTACCGGATCTGGCTCAGCTGCTTCTCGGCCAGGGTGGCATCGACCGGGAAGTAGCCGTCCCTCAGCACGTCGGATTGCCCCTCCCTGCTGTACACGTAGGCCAGAAACTCCTTCACGATGGGGGAGAGTGGTTTGCCCGGAGCCTGATTCACATAGATGTACAAGTATCGCCAGAGCGGATACGTGCCGTTCCGCGTGTTCGCCTGGGTGGGTTCGATGAACGGTTGGCCCGGCTTCACCGCCAGCGGAAGCATTTTCACTCCGGACGTGCTATAGCCGATCCCGCTGTACCCGATGCCGTAACGATCTTCGCTGATCCCTTGCACCACCGAGGCGGAGCCGGGCTGTTCCTTCACCTGATCCTTGAAGTCTCCATTTTTGAGGGCATGTTCCTTGAAGAATCCGTATGTGCCGGAAGCAGAATTGCGGCCGTACAGACTGACCGGCGCAGCGGCCCAGTCTCCGGTCAATCCGAGTTGCCCCCACTTGTTCAGGTCGACGGCATGGCCCTGCCTTCGGGACTTGGAAAACAGCGCATCCGCCTCCGCGACCGTGAGTCCCTTGATCGGATTGTCTTTGTTGACGAAGAGCGCCAAAGCATCCACCGCGACAGGGTAGGCAGTCGGCGGATACCCGAACTTCGTTTCGAAGGCATCGATCTCGCTCGACTTCATCGTCCGCGACATGGGACCGAGCTGAGCCGTGTTTTCAATGAGCGCAGGCGGCGCCGTGCTGGACCCCTTCCCCTCGACTTGAATTTTCACATTGGGATATTGTTTCCGGAATCCTTCGGCCCACAACGTGATCAAGTTGTTCAAGGTGTCGGAACCGATGCTGTTGATCGTCCCGGACACGCCGCTGACCTTCTGATAGGGGCGCAACGTGACGTCTTTCCCATCCGACTGTCCGGCGCAGGCCGGCGGCAAGATGATCAGTGCATAGAGCAGCATCAACACGAGGGCGACTTTCACCGGAGGCCCGCTTTCCGATTCACGGGAGATACTCGACTCGCGACGCATCTGTGTCTCCTTCCTATTGTGGGCTACAATGTAAGAATGAACGGTTTCGGCCAGATCGATACTGTGTTAATTAGCTGTTAACTCTTCTGATGACATGGGAACCCGGCTGTTAGTTTCGCTGAGCAGCCGATTGCTGCCATGCCTGAGCCCTAGAAGGATGCGGGAAAAGTCCGCCACCGGGGAAGCAGGAGAAGCGAAGCCTGACCGCTATCGGCACGGGATTGAGTTGTCTCGTCGGCATGCGACCGTTCAAACCGCCGGTCCGCATTTCGCCAGGCCCTTCTGATGAACCCATCGGAGCAGCTTCAATCGGGTGTTGATGTCCAGTTTGTCGAACAGATTGGTCAGGTGATGGCGGACAGTGATGGTGGAGATGTGAAGGCGGTCGGCAATGTCTTTGTTGGACAGACCTTGTCCGACCAACAGGGCAATCTCCTGTTCACGATCGGTCAAGGAAGAATCAAGGCGTTGAGGCAAGGAAGGACTCGAGGTCGGGTCATTGCGCTCCTGCCGCCGGGAGGTTCCGGCAAGCCTGCGGAGGTAGTCGACGGTTGCGAGCAGGATCTCCACCGGTTGAATGTTCAATACAATGCTGTCGATGCCGGACAACAGGCGCCCACCGCTGCTGTATCTGTATTCCATATCGCTGATGGCAATGATTCTGATCGTCGGAGCGGACATCCGCACCTTCCGCACCAGATCTGCGACATCGATTTCTGACTCAAGCACCACAATGAGCGCCCGGGGCTTCTCGCGCGCGACGATCTCTTCCGCGCCCGATGCGTTGATCGCTTCCCCAACCAGCCTGACATGCGGGTGAGTCGTCAAGACAGCCTGCAGGCCGAGGCGAACGAGATCACTCTTGCAGACGGTCGCCAGGGCAAACGAAGAATCGGATGGTTCGCGTTCGCTCACTGGACCCATCATTCCTGCCTGAGAGCTACCGCCTTCTGCCTCGTTACGCATGGGATGAGGCCGACAGGCGATCGAGGTCATCCTGCCTCGTGGCTGCGGGTTGTGAAAGCGTCAACCGTTCGGCCTCCAGCCAATCTTGACGATCGTGCCCATCCTGCCGTCCCCGGCGCTGATACAGCTCATAGGCCAGTTTCTCAATGCGTGTTCTGATTTCCTCGTCCGCTGCCAGACCGCCGACGGCTTGCGGTCTCCGGTCGCGGACCGGCCGTGGGCGGGCAGACGTCTTCTTCACCGCCTTGGATGGGCTACCTTTCTGCTTACTGTCTGCGGTTGACTTACTCCGTCGTTGTGTCATCGCTGAATCTCCTGGTTGCATCGAACTGAACCTTCCCCCTTCCGACAGAAAGGCATCGGTCGGAAAATATGCACGACAAGGGATTGTCGGGATTCTCCCGGAACCGTTCCGCGATGCCATTGTGAGGACGCGGAGTCGCCGGCCGCACGGGGGCGTCTATGGGAAAGAGCCTTCTCAGGACGCTGCGTTGCGCTCTGGTCGGTCCTCTGCTGGTCCTTACAGGGGATCGGCTCGCGCGGACTCGTTGTCTTGTGCAAGGTCAGGAGCCGCCCCTGATCCGGCGTTCACAAGGTGGATCGTCATGAACGGACCCAAGACCGTAAGGGTGAGGTTCACGCCGCCTTGCTCCGAGTGCAGGGGCGTACGACTATGGTTCCATGAAAACATTTCGCTCTTCTCCGTGTGGGAAGGCCAGCATAGGGGTGTAGCATTTCATGAAATTCACCGTTCCTTTAACATTCGGTTAAACCCGACCATTCCAGGATAGTTGTGAGTAGGTCATAGGGGCGGCGGCGAAAGTCGCCCTGGTCCTGGCTGTCGAAGTAACCTCTTTGAAAGACGACCTTGAGGAAACCGAAACAGGTCAACTGTAGGGTCCGTGGCGATGGTTTCTACGATCGTCCAGATTATTGAAGACGAGCCGCTCCACGCCGACCTGCTGGACCGCGCGTTGCGCCAGGCCCAATTCGCGACGACGCTGGCCGCGGATGGTGAGAGTGGATGGCGCGACGCACAACGACTGCTGCCTTCGTTGATTCTGCTCGACCTCATGCTGCCGGGTCTGAGCGGCCATGAGGTTTGCCGATTAGTCCGACGCACACCGTCCACGCGCCATATCCCGATCATCATGCTGACGGCCGTCGGAACAGAAGCAGACCGTATCGCCGGCCTTGAGATGGGAGCAGACGACTACGTGGTGAAGCCGTTCAGCCCGAGGGAGGTCGTGTCCCGCGTTCAGGCCGTGCTGCGCAGAGTCCATGAGACACGTCGTGAGGACCCTGTTCTGTTTTCCGATACCTCCATCACAATGAAGGGGCCTTACTTCGTCCTGTCCTTGCAGGAGCGGCAAATCACAGTCTCGAGCACAGAACTGAAGCTGCTTCAGTACCTGCTGACTCGGGACGGGGAATTAGTGCGCGGCGATGAATTGTTGAATCTTCCAGGCGAGGAGCTCGGGAACACGAGCAGAGAAGAACTGGATCACCGTGTTCGCTTTCTTCGACGAAAACTGGAGAACAGCGGAACGGGATCGATTGAGATTTTGCCGGGGTCTCGTTATCGCTTCCTGGCCCATCCGAGGCCGACCTGAGACTTCCGGCCGGACGACCGCCTCATTCGGAACGCTGCGGCCTCACCCACAACCACCCGGCAGGGACAGGCTATCTCAAGGTGTCACCTGAGACCCGTCACGCGAGGATCAGCCGGCGCAGGCTAAAACCCGCGCCTTCGACGACATCCGTTCGATCTCGTACTCGAAGCCCCTTCGAAGCAGGATGATCTCTCCGCGCCGGCTCAGCTCGTCGACGGTCTTAAAGACCTGGTTCCAGCTGAGCTCCGGCAGCAGGGTCACGACCTGCTCCAGCGTCAGGGATTTTCGCAGGCCTAAGAGATCGAGAATCAAACCTTCGCTGGTGGGGGAAATGGATGGATGCACCATGGTGCGCCTCCTGATTGGGAATCCTTCACTCACCCTTGTCGCAGACCCGGGCAGCTGTGGAGTCGGCGATCACGTGCGGCCGCTAACATGAAGAAACCGTATGTCGATGCCATCACCGCCGCATCAATTCCGAGTTAACTCGTTCCAGGGATCACCTCGCCGCTAGATTTCCTCACGGCCGCAGGACGATCCTTTCCCGGTTCCGTCGCCCTGTGCCGGCGAACAGCGCACCGCCACCACCCGAATCGCCCCGAGCGCCAGGAGAATGGCTCCGAGCGAGAGCAACTTGGTCTGATCGGCCTCCTTAAACCAGAGCGAAATGATTTCCGTCAGCATGACCACGAGGATGGTATCGACGATGAAGGTGACTTTGACGCGGCCTTCTGAAAAATAGGTCAACGTGGTCTTGAACACTTCCACCACCGCGAGAAGGATCAGCGTATCGACGATGATCTGCCGGAGTCCGATCTCCACCGGAGCATGCAGCAGCAGTCCGATATCCAGAAACGTTTTGACGACCCCGCCGGTCAGGGCAATGAGGATCGTCAGAATCAGCAGGCTGAGAACTGCCTTGATTCCTTTCATCCACAGTTCGGTGAGATCGGTTTCGAAGGCACGACCAATGAAATCCGAGAGGCGATGGACTCGAGGCTCTGAACTCATGAACGTCATTTGCAGAAACTCCTTGTTGTGAGGGGACGCTTCATACCGGAATCGATGCGCCATTACTCATATTTGATCATGATGGACCACAGGCCAATAAAAAGCCCGACAAGCAAGATCATGGCAAGATGGAAAGCGTCACTGGAGAATTCTGATGTCATGAAGTCGGCAGTCTGCATATACAACCCTCTCAGTTATGAATAAGCATGGTACCCATCGAAGCCCCACTCTTGATCGACTATATCGAGGGGCTGTTCCGGGACGGTCACTGCTTGGTTACGGCCTTGTTACTTCTGAAGAATAGGCCCGGGACGCTCTGTGGGATGTCGTCGAGTATCCAACCCCAACGGGCGACTGTCTGCGTCCCCGATCACGCATGGCCGATAGTTAACACCGAGTTAACATCTCGCTAATTGACCGGCAATTCACGACAGGTATCCTGGCACCAGCTAAAGACAGCATGTTGTTGTTTCTTCTCAACAGGGCAATCCAATGAGCAACATTCATCGTTTGATACGGAGGCGTCAGATGACAAGACAGCAAGAGACAGGTTTCACCCATCCCCGTAGCGCTCGTTCGGTTTTTGCCGCGCTGGCCACCGCCGCCTCGCTGGCCCTATTCGGAGGCCATGCCGGAGCGGAACATGCGGGAGGCCTGGAACGGCCCACCGCAGATAGCTCCCTGGTTGCCTATCAACCGGCGAAGGGGATCGAAGGGCGATTGACCATCACGGGCTCGGATACGATGGCGCCGCTCATGGATCGACTGGCCAATGAATTCACACGGCTGCATGGGTATCCCAAGGTAAATCTCTTCGTGGAACATCCCGGGACTAACCCGGCGATGCGACAATTCCTGTTGAAATATTCCAATCAGCGTCGCGGCGATAAAGCGCGGACTGGTCACACCGGAGCCGGGTTTCCTGAAGTTCTCGCGTCGTCTCGCGCGATGACGCCGGAAGAACGCGCTATCTTCAAATCCCAAAACGGTCATGAAGTTTTCGAGATCCCGATCGCAATGGATGCCGTGGCTCTCTACGTGAGTCAGCAAAACCCCGTTCAGCGCTTGACGATGGTTCAGGCCGATGCCATTTTCGGCACCGCTCGTAAGCAGGGTGCCGCCGACGACGTCAACACCTGGGCTGCTGCCGGTGTTGCGGAATGGTCGTCTCAACCGATTCATCTCTATGGGCGCACCCGCACCTCTGCAACGCACGATTTCTTTGCTCAAAACGTGTTGAAAGGCGGTGCCTTTAAGTCACAGATCCAAGAGGTGCCGGGAACGGCCATGGAAATGCTGGCCGTGGCTCGTGACCCGCAAGGCATCGGCTATGCCGGTATTGGATATGAGAATTCCTTCGTCAGAATGGTTCCTCTGGCACAGACAGCAGAGAGCCCCGCTGTAGCACCAACCGCCGAATCGGTGACGAATGGAACCTATCCGCTCAGCCGGACGCTTTACCTGTATATTAATGAAGATCCGGCCAAAGTCATCGCCGACCCTCTCCTTCGGGAATTTCTCAAGTTCGTCAATACCCGGGAAGGACAGCAGGCCGTTGCGGATGCCAAGTTTTATTTACTGCCGAAGGAACGGATCATGCAAAATCTCATGCTGATTCAAGGGCCGACGACCACGGCCTCTCTCATGGACGCAAGGCAGCAGGCCATGACGGTTCTCGTCGAATAGTAGAAACTCGTTTGGTCAAGCGAGCGAACGGCGCGCAGGCGGTCCAAGCGCTACCGGCGACATTGATCGCATGGTTCATAGCGGATGTTACAGGTGTGGAAGGAGGAGCAACGATGAGTATCAGTCACAGTCGAAGCATGGGGTCCCTGTTCGTGAAAGCGACAGCCTGTTCCATTTTCACCACGGCACTCCTTACCAGCGGCGGCGCCTTGGCGGAGCGTGCTAGCGTGGCAGAGAATCCCACCATTGATGCATCGCTGACCGCCTATGAGCCACTCAATAAACTTGAGGGAAAGCTGACGATCACCGGCTCGGATACTATGGCGATGTTGACGGATCAGCTGGCCTTCGAATTCACGCGGATGTATGGGTATCCCGCCGTCACGGTGTTTGTCGAGCACCCGGGCTCCAACTTCGCGATGCGTGAATTCCTGGTCGGCTTTTCGAAACAGCGACGAGGCGACAAGGCCAGAAGCGAAGGACACGAGTCGGCGGCCTATGCGGATATTTTGGCATCCTCGCGGGCCATGACCCCTGAGGAACGGGGACATTTTAAATCACGATACGGCTATGACGTCATGGAGATTCCGATCGCCCTGGATGGTGTCGGCATCTACGTGCATGCCGCCAATCCTATCCCGCAGCTCACACTGCAACAGGTCGACGCCATCTTTAGTTCCAGCCGCAAGCAAGGGTTGCCCTCGGACATTAAGAATTGGGGCGAGGCCGGTGTTGAGGGATGGTCGTCGCAGGATATCCATCTGTATGGTCGAGATTCAAAATCGGGAACGCGCGAGTTCTTCATTCAAACCGCGTTGGGCGGCGGCGCGTTGAAGTCCGAGCTTCATGAACAGCCAGGATCCGCGATGGAAATTCTGTCTATTGCCCGCGATCCACAGGCTATTGGATACGCCGGGATCGGGTACCAAGGCTCCTTCGTGAAGGTGGTTCCGATTGCGGCAGAGGCCGAAAGCCAAGCGGTTCTGCCGACTGCGGACACCGTCACGAATAACCAGTATCCGCTCAGTCGCAAGTTGTACCTCTATGTCAACCATGAGCCGGGCAAGAAATTCGAGAATCCGGTGCTGCGCGAATTCCTCCGGTACGTCAACAGCCGTCAAGGCCAGGAAATTGTCAGCAAGGCCCAATTTTATCCAGTAACGAAGACACAGCTCGCGCAGAACCTAGTCTTGATTCAAGACAAGTCGGCCACAGCTGCGTTGTTAGAACCGACGAAATAAGCAGAATGCCGACGGAACGACCCTCGCGTTGAATCACGTGATCTGGTATACACACGTACGAGGCAATGATCGACACGGTGACCGTGATCGATTATTGCCTCGGCCTCATCTTGCAAAGGCTTGACCATGACTCGATTCTCTCCCACAGTTCGCCTGCTGCTCCTTGGTCTCGGCCTGACTGTGGCCGCTTGTGCTGCCAGTCCCGCACCACGCGTTGTCTATAAAGACGCGACGACCCTCGTCCAGGTTCAGCATGATCTTCACGCCGAGTCAGGCAACAGTCATCCGGCGACGCTTGCAGTTCCGACAATCAAGCAGGTGTTGACGGGATTGCGGGTGCAGAGACGCGGGGACATTGTTCTCAGTTTGGTGACGGGAGAAACCGAAGCCGTGCCCGCCTTTTCGAGTGCAGAGATAGAGGATCTCGCTCCCAGAATCAGCCAGGCCTTGGCCACTGCCACCCCCACGGAACTTGTCGGGTTCTATCGCCGGGTTTCCGATTCCGGGCTTGGCCTTGGCGTGACCTCAGGCGGCATCCTTGTCAGAGACGGACTCCTGTATGTCGTGCTCGCCAACCATCGGTCGAGGTTTTCCGATGCCATGCGGGAGGGGCTCTCCTATGAAGTAGATCCGGTCCGCGACCCTCTCCTTTCACTACGCTCCCGCGCATTCAAAGTATCCTTTGTCACGGATCGAGCCGTTGCCCACCCCGTCAAGGCCTGGGACTATATCGACTCCGGCAAAGTTGTGGTCCTGGAGATTCAGACGCTGGAAAGTCTTTTCCAGCCCACACCAGCCTCCCAACGTTAGTCACCAGCTCGAAAGGGTTGTCTTGTGTCGTGGCCTCACGCCTTTCACACCTGGGTGCCCCTCCCAACGCTAGCCAGCGGCTCGAACGAGTTGTCCTATTCCCTCCACGGCAAGCGTCCTGTTGTATCGTCACCTAATCTTCAGACGACGCTTAGACCGAAGCGCAGCGACGCACCCTGGCACATCTCCACTCTCTAGCAGGCTGCGGAAAAACTCGGTTTTTTCTCAAGAGGTCGCGATCAACTCACGTGCTGTGTTGGCGTCAGAATCGCCCGCAGGATGCGCAAAATGGCCGTCCAGCAAGGTCGCAACAGGGCGAAGGATCATGAGTCTTACGTCTGCGGACGGACGCGAGCCGGTGAGCGCCCCGTGTCTCAGAGGCGAATTGTTCATTCTTGCCCACCCATCCCGAGCCTGCCAAGACAGGCTCTTGTCCCGTGGCCGTAAGGTGAGCCTCTGAGGTTCCCGACGCGCGGAATAACGGGCGTCACGTGTGTGAACGCCGTCGAGTCGGTGAGGCTGCAGTGTCCTGAGAGAACGCCGCTAGCGGCCTTTTTCCGCATCCTGTTAGAGACACATCCAGATCCGCGCTTGGTTCTGTTCCGTATCAAACTGTCCTGTCTTCGCCCAGCTTCATGTTGTCCATCATGGAACCGGCCGCAGGAAGGATTCCAACGGATGATAACCGATGGTCGTCATGTAGAGCCGAACGCCATATGAGGGAGCTGCAGGTCACCAGGGAAGCACAGTCTTCGTGCTTGAAAGAAGTCGGAAAAGATGATTCTCTCCGGATCCTTGTCAACGGTTCCGGATTACAGAGACCTGGCAGATCCGTCGGTTTATCGGCACTCAGACATGCGGATGGAGGTGTTGAGAGTGTCGTGCGGGTACGAGAATGAGTAGAAACCGGTATCGAGCCATATGCCGCTCGATACCGGCTCATCTTGCTAGATTAGTTGAAGAAATATTGAATCTGGAAACGCAGCCAGTGTCCGTACAGCTCATCCTGTGAACGATTCAATGCAAGGACTGTGGTGTCCAATCGGTCGTGCAGTGAGTATTCCGACACGAGCCGAAGATGGGTATCGGGCTCCCACACTAAACCAAAGTTCCACATGGTATTATCAGCGGCGGCCCCTTGAAAATTCTTCATGCCGCCGTGGTAATAGCTATACCGCACATACGGCGTTAATTGACCTACATCTGAGTAGCGCCAGGTATAGTTGACCTGGGCATACCCTCCATGGAGTTCCTGTTCCGCGACAAAGCCCTGCGCATTGCGCTCTGGTCCTCGACCGACCGTATATTCGCCCTGGAATCCCCAGGGTTGTGGAGGGGTGAAGATGTACGCGGTGACACGTTGATCCTGGATTTCACACCCGCCGTGTGTCAGGACTTTGGCGCAGCGAGAACCGGATGTACTGGTCGGGGCACCGACGTTTTGTACATTGTAGATTCCGGTAAAGGCCAGGACACCGGCTTCCAGAAGTCGACCGTTAGGCAACTCGAACGGGTAGGAGAGTTTGGCACCGAAATGTTTATCTCGGTTTCGTTCGATTTGGTTGCGGCCTTGTCCATTGTAGACCATGATGCCGAAAACCCCGTAATCTCCAGGGCCATTGTGGTACGTCGTCATAGTTGCGAACCGTTCTTGAGCGACCTTGGGGCTCCAATAGTACGCAAGACCGAAATCTCGCTCACCGGGAGCGCCGGTCTGAACGGATTCGGATCGATCCAATTCCTGTCGTTGACTGCTGGACCGATAGGTGTCGAACGAGTTGGGAACTCGTTGCAAACCGGCACGGATCCGATGTTCCTTATTCTTGGTTATATAATAATCTGCATAGGCGTCGACCATTTCCGCGTTGGACGTCTGAAAGCCATTTCCTTCGTAGGCTCCCTGAAGGAAAAATGAGATACGATCGGACATCTGGCCTTGAAAGACCATCCGGATTCGCCGATAGAAGAAATCGCCATTGTTATTGTTCGAAAAACTCTCTCCTTGCTGATTGGTCAGATTATTCTGAGATCGCGTGGAGTATCGAAACTGGGCATAGCCGTTCACATTGATGCGTTCGAACCATCGTGGACTTGCACGAAATTGTCCTTCGGTTAGTCGTTCGAAAGTTCGACGTTCCTCTTCGGCCTTCGTGCGCAACCATTCGTCTCGTGAGATGAGGTTTTTCTCTAACAGGAGATCTTCTAAAGGGGTGCTCTGCAATGGCAACCCTGCTCCCATTCCGGCCGATGGTCTCACCGCTGGGTCGGATGGCATCACAGGAACACCTTGGGCAACCGTTATGTCCTGGGAGGACCCACTGATCGGAGTGCCCTGAGATTGCGCGTGAGTCGTTAGGCCCACCATCACCAACAGGCAGGCTACAAAGGCGTATCCTTTGCCTCCAACGGATATTACTTCCGATACGATTCCGGCCCTTGTTCGAACAAGCTTCACATCTTCCTCCTTCCACGGTGTGTTGCGACGGTCTATTCATCCACGAAACGCGGCAGAGTATCGTTCTGAAACATGTCCTCCAATTCATGGCTTTGTAACATCCGCGTAAACTCTGCTGTACATCCGGAGTCGTCCGTGAATGGAGGCGCTGCAAGGTCCACACACCTGAGCGAAAGGCATCCGCCAACCGACCTACACATGGCCGAGTCGATTCAGCGATCAAACACAGAGATAGAAATGCGTCGTTCTGAAGGAGTGACGGATCGAATCGCATGTTGAAGATCGCACTACAATGAACTCTGCGCGCCGATGATGCGCGTGACACTCCTCGGCAACTTGCGACGGAGCCGTGGGTCGAAGAATTACGGCGACGTGCGCTATCAGGAATCAAAAGCCTCCACGAAGTTAACGTCGTTGTAACGTGTGGGCAACCATCTCCTAATCGACACCTTCTACGTTGTTGACAGTGATCTAGGAAGATAGGACATGACGGATAGAACAAGATCAATTCTTCTGGTCGCCGCAGCGAACGCGACTGAGCATGCCCTTGCGCATGTGCTGAAGCCCAACGGCTATACCCTCACCGTGACATCCACACTTGCACAGGCGCTCGCCGAAATCCGCAGAGTGTCCCCGGCCCTCATCCTTCTGGATCGAACATGGATTGCGATGGCGTCCTTGCAGAGAACCGAATTTCCCGTCACCATCCCGATCATTGTCGTACAACCATTCGATCAATCCTGCGGACCGGATGATTGCGTTGCTGAGCTCGATGCAGGATTTGATCTCGTCTTTTGTTCTCCTCATTACCGTGAACTGCTCGCGCATATCCGGGCAATACTCCGGCGGCACAACATGACATCGGCACCTCCATCCGTTCTTCGCGTCCAAGGCCTCGCTATGGATACCGCTCGCCATGAGGTGACGGTCGGGGGAGCCCTCGTCGAACTCACACCGAAAGAATTTCGCATCCTCCATCAATTTCTCTTGTCACCCGGCGTCGTCCTGTCGAGGCAGGATCTGCTTAATCGTGTCTGGGGTGAGGACTATGCCCTCGAAGAACATGCGCTGGATGTTCACATCCATTCGTTGCGCCAGAAGATCGAGGCAAATTCTTCCAAGCCGAGGTTCATCGTCACAATTCGAGGGATCGGATACAAACTCCAGAACCCCTGACCCTGTTCTTTCGGATCTCTCTTTCCCGTACACGGCTCATGTTGCCGCGGACCGCCGACACGTTTTACTGCGGTGCGATATCGAACGGCTGCAGGATAGAGTCCCTGGAATGGGAAAAGGGGCGGTGAGTGCGTCGCCGGGGCAGGGAGCAGATCAGATGGTATATGAGGAAAGGGGGGAGCGGCCTGCTCAGACCCAGCAGACCGTCGAATGACAGACAGCGATGCGGCGGCGATTTAAAACTCGTCCACCGACACCGGCTGCAACAGATCCCGTACCGAGAGGACCCCGACGATCGCGCCGCTCTTCAGGACGCCCAGATGGCGCGTATGGTGATGTTGCATGAGATCGGCCGCTTCCGTGATCGAACGCCGCTCGTCCAAACTGATGACAGGGCTGCTCATGATGGACTCCACCGGAACGAAATGCACCGGCTTGTTTTCTCCCACGACCTTTCGCACGATATCGGACTCGGTCACGATACCGATCACACGGTCGTTCTGCTCGATAAACACGCTCCCGACATGGCGCTCGTTCATCACTCTGGCTGCGTCCGCCGCCGAAGTGCCGGCCGGCACGGTCACCAGTTTCTTCGTCATGAGATCGCTGACTGTCACCATAGTGCGTCCTCCCTGTTGAATGTGTGTCATCGGCGGCTGTGTCTCACCTTGCCGATGCTCTAACAGGGAGGATACTCCTGGTACGTTCCAGGATGGTTAGGCGACCGTAAATTCTATGTTACGAATGAGTTCGCGGTGGAGTACGGGGAGGACAGACGCGGCATGGGCGAGAATCACCCATGCCGCGCCGTGAGAGAAATTCCTGGAACGACTACTCTTTCACCACGAAGTGGACGCTGCGGTTCTTCTGCCAGCAGACCGGATTGTGCTGGAGACACAACGGCCGGTCTTTTCCGTAACTCGTGACATCGACCTGGAGCTGATTGATGCCCAACGATTCGAGGTACCGCTTCACGGACAGGGCTCGTCGTTCCCCCAACACCAGATTGTATTCGGAGGTCCCGACTTCATCGCAACGGCCTTCCAGCAACACTTTGGTGATCCGGTTGTCTTTCAGACGCTTGGCGTTGGCCTCGACCGCCGTAAGCGCATCGTCCCGCAGGACATATTGGTCAAAATCAAACAGCACATCGGGGAACGGGATGTTCTGCTCCCCGGTCGCATTCCGCGCGGCCATCTCCACCGATCGCAACGGCACCGGAGCCGGTTCGGGCGGGGCGGGGATTTCCTGTACCGGAGCCGCAGCCACACGCTCCTCCGCGCGGGGGGGCTTCGGTGGAGTCGCCGTCGCTCCTCCGCTGGTTCCCGATTTGCTCGCGCAGCCGTCAAGGAACAGGGGGCCGGCGACGGCCAGCAATCCGAGCAGAACAAACGGGCGCAAACGTATCATGAAAACCTCCGGCGCTAGATGGGTTCGTGGAGTGGACGAGGCACAGAATAATCAAATCGAACGAACAGGGCAAGTTACTTCTTCTCGGCACAGCATTCGTAGACGCGTCGCGAATCCGACAACGGCTCCCACCGTAGGATCTGCAGCGCGTCGTCCACGTAGGCCGGGGTGCGCATTCCGTTGAGCACGGACGTGACGCCCCCCGTGCTGGCGAGAATCCACAGTGCCTTCTGCGACAAGGTCGCCTTCCGTCTCTGCTCAGGCAACAGCGGATCGATGGTTCGATGCAGGTCTTCGGCACGCAGGCGGCTGCGTTCACTGGCTTCACGATGCAACGTTCGCAGCAGCGCGAGGAGTTCCGGTACGTACCGGTCACGCCAGGCTTCCCACTGCTCGGCAATGGTACCCGTCAATGCTTCGGAGAGCGCGCGAAGCACCTGGTTCACGTGGGGCGCAATCATCTGCGTTTCGATTTGCTCCCAATGTTCCAAGCCCTGCACCTGCGTGCGGATGCGGTTCAGTTCGTCGGCCCATCGGAAAAAGTCTGCGGGAAGCATGCCTTGGCCGCTATGGGCTACCGCCGGCGCAAGATCCTTTCGATACGCTTCTTCCAACAGAGCGACCTTCTGTCGTTGCGTTTCGAATTCCGCCTCCGGCGCCGGCACCGGCACATCGGCCAATCGCACCACGCCGCCGCGCTGGGCCGGCATCGCGTTCAGGGGGCGATTCACGAGCACCGCGACACCTTCCTTCACGGCTTCAGCCAACAAGGTGCTGCCGTTGTCCGGACCCGTATTCTTGATCAACGCCGCACCGGATTCGTGCAGGTTCATCGGACATTGCAAAACCGTGAAATGATGGGCGGACGCGCCGACCTTCCTGGCCGCCGCCTTCGCGGCTTCAATCATGCGAGACAACGACGTGGCACCGGACTCATCCGGAGAGGCCGTGGATGTATTGGACGAGACACCGTACCCGCGCAACCGGCCCGCTTCGACCTGTCGCTCGCAATACTCGAATGCCAGTTGCATGCGCGCATACAATTCATCGCGCAGCCTGGACAGATCCCGTTGCTCACCGGCGCCGAGCCGGGTCGCGTGGGAGAGGAAATACTCCGGGTTGTGGAGCAAACAGACATCCAACGTCGCCAATCCCAGTCGATCCAGCGACAGCGTCAATTGATCCGCCAGAAACTCCGGATGGATGCAGTGCCAGATGTCATCGCCGTACTTCACCATGTCCGGATAGGGCTTGCCGGATTTCTCCCGCGTTTTGGCCTGAGCCAGATTCTGGCCCTGCACATAGCCGATCTTCGACACCACGATGATTTCCTCGCGGGCCACTTCACCGGCACGGATCAATTGCTGGAGAACCGAACCGACCACTTGCTCGCTCTCGCCGTCCATGTAATTCGTCGAGGTGTCGATCAGGTTGCAGCCCGAGCGAATCGCCTTGATCAAGGCCTCTCGATGCTCCGCTTCCCGCTGTCCGACCCGATACGTGCCGAATCCGAGACGGCTCACCGTCAGTCCCGTCGCCCCGAACGGCCCGAACCCGTTCGCCAACGAGCCGGCCCCGGTGGCATCGTGGATCTTCCGGGCCGCGTAACCGGCCGTGCCCTGAACGGTCGCGGCACCCTGATACAAATTTCCGCTCAAGACCTTTTGTTCGGACGCGGTCAACGACGGTGCGGCTTTGTGCGATGGATCGAGCAGGGCAGGAAGATCTGCGGGATCGGTGATCGGCCGGCGGCAGGCAAAATTCCGACAGACATAGAGCGCCGGCTTGCCGCCGACCAGGGCCTTCCCTTGCAACAGCGGATGGGTCGGCTCGGACTGCTGCGACTCGCGAGAGGCCATGACACGATTCGGAATGTAGGTCCGGCTGACTGCAGCGCGCAACGCGACGGTGTTGGGATCGTCGGGCGCCCCGATGACGGCAATTTCTACCGGCCCGCTGGTCAACAGATCGACGACAATCAGACTCTTGGCGAAGGCGCGCGGGTAGCGGGCGATCTGGCGACCGTAGGCGCGCACGGCCCCCGCTGCCGCCTGCCGGAAATCTTCCCGCCCGAAGTGATAGGACAATCGGGCCAGCGCCGCTGCCGCGACGGCATTCCCGCTCGGCGTGGCTCCGTCCGGACCTTCACGACTGCGCATGATCAGGGCTTCATGGCCCGTGGCGGTGGTGAAGAAGCCACCCTGTTGACCGTCTGAAAAATCCGCCAGGATGCGCTCCGCGAGCCGCACCGCCGCAGACAAGTACCGCTCGTGGCCGCCTGCTTCATAGGTGTCGATCAAGCCTTCGGCAAAATAGGCATAGTCTTCAAGATAGGCATCCAGATGAGCCGTACCCGCGCGATAGGTCCGCAGGAGTCGCCCATCCGGCTTGGACAGCGTCGTCAGGAGAAACTCACAGGCGCGCTCGGCAGCGGCCCGATATCGCGGCATCTCGAACACCCGCCCGGCTTCCGCCATGGCGCTGATCATCATTCCGTTCCAAGCCGTGATCACCTTGTCATCGAGTCCGGGCGGGACCCGTTTCGCACGCGCCGCATAGAGCAACGGCTTGACTCGATCGATGGTCGCCTGTAGGTCCTCAACGGTCAGCCCCAGCTCCTTCGCCACCGACGCGACGAGCTTGGCCGTATGCAGCACGTTCTTGTGTTCCCAATTGCCGGCCGGTGTGACATCGTAATAGGCACAGATCCGCCGCACGTCCTCTTCGTTCGAGAGCACCGCGCGAATCTCATCCGGCGTCCAGACGAAGAATTTCCCTTCCACCCCTTCGGAATCGGCATCGGTCGCGGAGTAGAACCCGCCCTCGGGGGAGGTCATTTCCTTCAGAATATAGTCGAGGGTCTCACAGGCGACACGACGATAGTTCGGATCGGCCGTCACTTGGAAAGCCTCGACATAGACACGGGCCAGCAGAGCGTTGTCGTACAGCATCTTCTCGAAATGGGGCACCAGCCACCGGTCGTCGGTGGAATAGCGCGCGAAGCCGCCCCCGATCTGATCGTAGATCCCACCGGCCGCCATGGCATCCAGCGTGGTACGGACCATCGTGAGGGTCTGCGGATCCTTGGTGCGGTGATAACAATGGAGCAACAGCGAGAGCCCGGTGGCGGGGGGAAACTTCGGGGCGCCGCCGAATCCTCCGAGCTTGGCATCGAAGTCCTCCGCAAACTGGGTCACGGCCATGTCGAGCTCGGCTTCGCCGACCGTGGTCGGGGAAGGGGCGTGACTGCCGTCCTGCAGGCGCGCCGTGAGCGTGGCCGCTTGCGCGACGACGCCGGCGTGGTCCTTCTCCCAGTACTCGGCAATCTTCTTCAGCAGGGTGGGGAAGCCCGGACGGCCGTAGCGATCCGTCGGAGGAAAATATGTGCCGGCAAAAAACGGCTTTTGGTCCGGAGTGAGAAACACGGTCATGGGCCAGCCGCCTTGATTACGGTTCAGCGCCAAGGTCGCCTGCATGTAGATTTCGTCGAGATCCGGCCGCTCCTCGCGATCGACCTTCACGCAGACGAAATGTTGATTCATCAGCCCGGCGATCGCGTTATTTTCGAACGATTCCCGCTCCATGACATGACACCAATGGCAGGAGGAGTAACCGATTGAGAGAAGAATCGGACGGTTCAGTTTCGCGGCCTGGACCAAAGCCTCCGGCCCCCAAGGATACCAATCCACGGGATTGTACGCATGCTGCAGGAGATAGGGACTGGTTTCGTGAATGAGGCGATTGGCCGTGCGAGGATGATTGTGGTCGGTCATACGCGGACCGTAACACGGGCAAACTTAGTGGGTCAACGAATTGGGGAGGCAAGGAGGGAGATGCAGAGAACAAAAAAATTGGCCCGCGCCGGCATCCGGAGTCGCGAGCCAATTTAGACTACGAAAGAACGTCGGAAGCGGGGATCAGTGTCCGCCCTTCTTTTCGTCCTTCTTCTTGTCTTCGCCGAACACGGTCTGGGACAGGTGTCCACCCTTCTTCTCTTCCTTCTTCTTGTCATCGCCGAAGAGGGTCTGGGAGAAG